>RCUF01000030.1_pt1 | contig 131434 bp, 116 predicted proteins | sample 2166311 | NCBI WGS metagenome assembly RCUF01 (sample SAMN09932608, study PRJNA488358) | compost metagenome | feature: garden; material: soil; isolation source: compost soil in 4-hydroxybenzonitrile-enriched culture | place: Germany: Experimental Botanical Garden Goettingen | collected 2016-01-27 | reverse complement strand
AATTTTTTTGAAGGTCTGTACCTTTTCCTATGAGGTGAACTTTTTCAGTGGCCTCTCTTTTGACGGGTAGTTTTTTCTGTTGAATAACGAACGTATATTTGCATATACTGTAAAAAAACGTACAAACGTTCTTGTTTGAGGAATGAACATGCCAGTTAAATCCTTAGGGTGGTTGGTTGAAATCATTTACGAAGACAGGTCGGGCAACATCACACAGCGCAAGATTGCTGTTCGTGGAGTACGGGATGGAGTGATCAGGGCGACAGACCTTAGCAGCAACCAGCCCCGGACATTCAAAGTGTCCAACATACTCGCCTGGTCACCGATCAGTCAGACAGCTTAGGAGATGACATCATGGGGAAAAAGCTTGAGGGAAACGGATTATTCGAAAGCTCACGATTTATGCTGCCAGAGCATGCGGAACGAATGAGACAGCATTATATAGAAGAAACTCGGAAATTCAAGCCCGTCCTGGATGCTCAGGAGATCGAATTAATCGAACAAGCGCTTGTGAATTCGTACAATCGGCGTGTTCCTGTCGAGCTGCGAGTATTCGATCCATTTGAGGACGTTCGGCTGAGCGGAGTGGTTACGGTGCTGAATAGTGGCCGACGTATGGTCAAACTCCTGCAGGGTGAAGACGAGTAGCGTTGGGTTGAAATTGACGACATCCTGGGGGCGTATGTTGATACAGATAGTTAAAGCCCTGGGCAGATACCCGGGCTCTTTTGTGTTATAATTTGGCTTGTACAATTTACAGCTAACAGGGCGGCAGCTAATCTCCCGGAAGGGAGGTGAGGCTATGACAGTTTATGAAGCATTATCATTGATGCTTGCATTCGGCATGTTCGTAATTGCCATACTGTCTTTCCATAAAAGGAAATGAGCCGCCCTGGCAAGGATAACGGCTCATTTCTAATGACCTAAATCTGGCTGACCGCTCTTTTAGCGGTAGTTGTACATGGGGATCGGGTGCAACCGGTCCCTATTTATATTCTTATGTTACCATACATGAATTATACAGGCAATGCGATTGCTATTTGGATTCTCTTCGCACAAAAAAAATCACAAAAAAAATAACATTCTCTGCGAATGTTGGTGAATGCAAACGAATGAAAAATCTTGCCAATCACTTTTTTATCAGTTGTCACACGCCCAAACGGTTAACAACGAATACAGACAATTGTGCCTAGAACATAACATTAATGTGCCTACTTATGATTTTAGAACAATTGCGTTATATTTACAATCATAGAGCGAGTCAATAAGTTCCAAGGAGGAAGAGATAATGAATGAAGCACCCAAAGCAACAATGAAGGCAGTTGGTGTATACCGTTATCTACCAATTGCTGACCTAGATAGCTTGGTGGATGTGGAGCTGAAGACTCCAGCAGCAACCAGTAGAGATCTACTGGTGCATGTAAAGGCCATCAGTGTAAATCCAGTCGATGTCAAGCAGCGAGCCCCCAAGGATAAAGTAGAGCAGGAAGCGCGGATATTGGGCTGGGATGTAGCAGGGGTAGTAGTAGAGGCTGGCCCGGAATGTACATTGTTCAGACCAGGCGACGAGGTCTATTATGCAGGTAGCCTCATCCGTCCGGGAGGAAACAGTGAATATCATCTTGTAGATGAGCGGATTGTAGGGGTGAAGCCCACTTCACTTGATTATGCAGAGGCGGCTGCACTGCCCTTAACTGCAATTACGGCCTGGGAGGGGCTGTTCCATCGCCTTGGTGTGGGGCTCACACCAGCCGAGAATGAAGGCAAGACATTACTGGTCATTGGAGCGGCAGGTGGAGTAGGATCCATTGCCATTCAATTGGCCAAGTACGCTGGATTGCGAGTCATCGGCACTGCCTCACGGGAAGAGTCGATCGCATGGGCTCGATCCATGGGAGCCGATGAAGTGATTGATCATCACGAACCATTCCTTCCACAGCTTCAAGCGATTGGTCTGGATGGGGTGGATTACATCTTCTGCTTGAACAGTACCGAGCTGCACTGGTCTAATATGGCCGCATCCATCAGCCCGCAAGGTAAAATCTGTTCTATTGTGGAGACCAAGCAAGCACTTGACCTCAATCTGCTAATGAGCAAAAGTGCAACCTTCGTCTGGGAGCTGATGTTCACCCGTTCCATGTTCCAGACGAGTGATATGATCAGGCAACATGAATTGTTGAATGAGATATCAGGTCTAATAGATCAAGGTCTGATCCGTTCCACGCTGACTACACGACTGCGCCCCATTCATGCGGCCAACCTCCGAGAAGCTCACGCATTGCTGGAGACAGGAAGTACGATTGGAAAGATCGTAATAGAAGATTTCGAGGAGACGATCTGACTTCTACGCAGTGTACCGGATGTGTAGCAACAAATACGTTTTCGGAAAATGCATCAAAAAACGCATCAAAAAACGCGAGCATTCAAGACAAGACGTCTCTGAATGCTCGCGTTCTGTTGTACTGACATTTGAATTAGCCATTCTATATTACGGAGCTACAGCATGCTACCGGCTTTAACGGACTCAAGCGAATGTTCAAGCTGTGAAGTGTAAGTGATGCTGAAGCATCTACGTCCAGAATCAGCGAGTAGCGGATTGTTGTTGCAGTACGGCTGGCTGTGGGAAATACCCTACGTCTATGGCATGCTTCACCATCTGCTGGATGAATGCCTGATCGGTCACAGGGCAGCGAACACCAAGCTGCTCTAGCCGTGCGGCTGTCACAGCGCAGCCATAGCGGTAAGCGGAGGATTTCGCTCCGTCTCCCTCCAGCTGTCCCATAGCCAATTGCAGTGCGTCATCCTGCACTTGACTGCTCGGATTCAGCAACCAGGAGGTGTATTCTGCGAATGGCAGGGTGTCAATGGTGTAGCCCAACTCACGCATCATATCGATCAGGTCTGCATAAGGCAATGGCTGCGGATTGCAGATATGATAGATGCGGTTCGCGCTCTCCGCGTTGAATGCCAGCTCGACCACTGCCCGGCTCGCATAATCAATAGGAGTAAAGTCAGTATCCCAATCTGCCTCTGGAGCTTTGTTCAGCAACAGCATGGCCTTTAGCATCCGGTAATAGGCATTGCTCTCGATGTTGGTCTGGAACCGCCCGCTGGCTGAATGACAGGACAGGTTGCCCGCCCGATAGGCCGTGACAGGTATTCCTGAGGCTGCAGCCTCGAACAACAGACGTTCAGCGTCAAGCTTACTGTTGGAATACAGATTCTCCAGCTGCATATCCGCCGGGAAGGAGGAGTGCTGTAGCGCGCGTTCCCATTGCCCACTCATTGCCAGATCCTCTGGGATCCCCATCGTCGATATATGGTGGAAGGACATTCCTGGTCTAGAGGCGACAAGATCAAGCAAGGCACGTGTACCATTAACATTCGTGCGTTCGAATGCCGCTGAATCCCCAAAGTGTCGCACGTCAGCAGCGCTGTGGATAATAGCATCCAACTGCTCACTCAGCAACTTGTGAACCTCTGGAAGCATTCCCAGATTAGGCTCCTCCAAATTGCCGTATACGATGGTTACCCGGTCACGCAACACATGGGCAGCGGATGCGCCGAAGTATTCCGTTAGAATCCCAGCAAGTCGCTGATAGGCTGCCTCTGTCTCCGTATGACGCATCATGACGAAGACCTCTGCCTCAGTAAAGCGCAGTACATCATGTAAGATATGTGAGCCGAGATAGCCAGAAGCGCCTGTAATCAGCAGCTTGTGAATCGGCCTTGGAGCAAAGGACTTATCCGGTACAAATTCCAGCGGATGCTCGTTCAGCTCAATCTTGGGACCTTGCTGTGTAAGATTTACTTGCTGCTCGGCGCCACTTGCGGATAATGGCTGCTCGGATTGCTGAGCCAGCTGTTGAACATAATCAGCCAACTGATGCGCCGTCGTATGACGGAAGAAATCACCGATCCGGAGTCCCGGATAATGAGGCTTGAGCTTGGCCAGCACATGGATGATGTGCAACGAGTTCCCGCCAATACGGAAGAAATCATCGTCACGCATAATGCCACCATGCCCAAGTACCTCTTGCCAGGCATCAGCTATCCGCTGCTCTGTTTCCGTCTGAGGCGGCTCCCCTGGCAATGCATTGGTCTGTACGTATTGCTCATGTGGCATCGAGGCCAGCTTCTTCCGGTCCAGCTTGCCAGTTGGCGATAGGGGCATGCGCTCCAGCCCAATGATGAAGTCGGGAATGAAGTAGGATGGGAGCTTCGCTGCCAGGTGTGCCTTAATGTCCGCAGTCTCAAGCTCTGGGCCATGCGTGGTGGTATAGTAGCCAACCAGCATATTCTGCCCCTGTGCATCCTTCTTGGCAATAACAGCTACGTCCTGGATATCGGCGTGACGAGCCAACTGCTCCTCAATCTCACCAATTTCAATACGATTGCCCCGGATTTTGAGCTGGGAATCCTTACGTCCGGCATACTCCAGGGTGCCATTTGGCAGCAAGCGCACGATATCGCCTGAGCGGTACATGCGACCTCCAGGAATGAACGGATTATCTACGAACGACTGTGCCGTTCGTTCTGGCTGGTTCAGGTAGCCTTTGGCAAGCGCAGGCGTAGAAATGCATAGCTCACCTGGCACATTGACAGGGCAGAGTCGATTCTCCTCGTTGAGCACGTAGACCTGATAATTGTGAATTGGTCGGCCGATTGGAATATGAACCTGCTCCTCGTCCACGGCTCCGCGAATCCGATGTGTAGTCGTAGCTACCGTGCATTCAGTAGGCCCATAGACGTTGACAATGTCCGTTCGCGTACCGAATTTCTTCTGGAATGCCCGGACTTGATTTCCGTAGAGGGCCTCTCCTGCAACCGTAATAATCTTCACCCGGGACAGCTTGCGATAGCCCTCATCCGATAGATAGGTCGATAGCTGATTGAAGAATACGGTAGGCAGAATCGTAATAATAGTAGTACCTGTCCGCTCAACAGCCTCTGCAAACTCTTCAACAGAGACCCTTTCCTCGGAAGAGAGTAGGTATAGCTTCGCTCCGTAAAATAATGCGCCGATGGTATCCCAGATTGAGGCGTCGAAGCTGTAGGTAGCGAATTGGGTAAGCACATCATGCGGCTCAATGTCGCAATCCCGCTTCACGACGGCTCCGAGATTCACGACACCACGGTGGGCGATCAGCGCACCCTTCGGTCTACCCGTTGAGCCAGAGGTGTAGATGATATAAGCCAGATCGTCTGGACTCACATCCAACTGGGGATTGGCGATCTCGCGTCCAGCGAGCAGCTCCTCAATGATCAGAATCTCCCGAACGGTCGAGATGGATGAGCAGAGCTCAGCAGCCTGTTCTTGATAGGATTGCTTCGTCAGGACGTAAGCTGAGTGAGTGTCCTCTACGATGAAGCCGTTACGCTCCGCAGGGTGGTCCGGGTCTACTGGTACATATACGCCGCCTGCCTTCATGATCCCAAGCAGTGAGATGACAGTCTCGATGCTGCGTTCCATGTAAATAGTGACGAAATCACCCTTCTCAAGCCCTCTGGACAGCAGCTCCGCGGCAATCTCATTTGCGCGGCTGTTCAGCTCGCGATAAGTAAGCTCTCTTGTACCTGAGGCAATAGCCCCATGCTCGGGATACTGAGCAGCTGCGCTTTCGAACATGCCGTGAATGGTCTGTTGCTCCGGGTAAGGTACTTCTGTTGCATTAAGCTGTTCATGGGCAGCTCGATCATATTCACTCAGAATATCATACGAGCTGATAGACATCTCAGGATGGGACACTGCCTCTAAGGCAATTACGTTGTAATAGGAAGTATATCGCTTCATAGTGTCAGCCAGCAGGAGCGATCGATCATACCGGACGTGGATACGATATGCGTCTTCCTCAGCTGCTACACTCAAGGCCATAATAGGTTCAGGCATAGCTTCAGGTAACTGCTGCAAGGCTTCTACCGATTCAGTAGCGCTCTGTTCCTTGTCGCCAGCGCTCAAGTAGGAGAATACAACCTCCGCACCGATCTCAGTGAGCCGGGTTGCGCTGGAGGTCCGAAGATCATGGCACTGGTTCATTAGCTCGGATATCGTTAGGGCTGGATGCAGCTCCAACTCCCACACATTCCATCCCGCCGTGTTGCTGTAGATGAGGGAGGCCAGTTCGGTCTCCGCAGAGAGTCTGTACATCCAGGCAAAGAATACGGCTGTGAAGAACGCTTCTTGATGCGCTACAGGAATCTTGGCCTGCACAGCTTCATATACGGTCCGGTCAAGCTGTACATTCAAGTTGTCCTGCTCGTAGGTTCTATGCCTGCGATTATGATCGAGCGGAATAGGAAGTGCCTGAATGACTGGCGCAGTAATATTCGTATTGGAATGACTCATGTTCAGATCTCCTCCGATCAATGTAATAGGGAAAGAAAAGCCTTCCACCTGAGAAAAGAGTATGGAAGGCGCTCTTGAAGTTAGCTATACGTTACGACTATGCATTAGCTCGGATTGGATACTTTGAAATAGGATATCAGTTCTCTTAATTCCTCAGACATAGAGCTAAGCTTGTTGGAAGAGTCGATAATTGAGATTGTTGAAGCCTTCTGCTCCTCCACCGTCTGAGAGATGTAGCCGCTGTTGCTGGCAGTCTTGCTCACTGTGCTTGACAGCTCTTCTGCGGTAGCCGTCATTTCCTGAGTACCTGCTGAGATCTGTTCGGTAGAGCTGGACAGGTCTTCGATCTGTGTGACAAAGCTTCTTGTAGCACCTAGAATGTCCTCGAACAATGATCCTGCTTTTTCCGTAACAGCAATTCCTTCTTCCACCTGCATAGTTCCTGTCTCCATAGCGATCGAGGCTTCCTTGATCTCCTTCTGAACCTCTTCAATCAGGCCAGTGATTTGTTGGGTGGCAGCCTGGGATTGCTCAGCTAGCTTGCGAACTTCTCCGGCGACGACAGCAAAACCTTTGCCTTCCTCACCGACACGAGCAGCCTCAATGGAGGCGTTCAAGGCAAGCAGGTTGGTCTGGCTTGAAATACCGCTAATAATGTTCAGAATGTTGCCAATCTCCTGTGAACGACTTTCGAGCAGACGAATAGCCCGCGAAGTGTTCTTAACGGAATCCGTAATTTTGTGCATTTGCTCAGCAGCCTGTTGTGCAACCATGTTGCCTTCCACGGAGCGCTGCTGTACGGAATCGGCCTCGGAGGCGAGACTGGAAGCATTGACAGCAATCGTCTGAATGACAGATGCCATCTCAGACATGGAACGAGCTGTATTAATAGAAGATTGCTCTTGAGACTTGATATTGTCCGTAATTTCATTGATATTGTCATTAATTGTGTTAGCGTTGGTACCATTTTGCTCACAGATTGCAAGCAGTTCCTTGGCAGATTCATTCACTTCGTCGGTTGTGAATTGTACACGGGCCATGGTGGTGTTAATACGTTCAACCATGGTGTTGAATTTGTCATTTACAACGCCAAGGTCATCGACGCCTGCCTTGATACGAATGTTCAGGTTGCCTTCACTGACCTCCTCGATCCCGTGGATCAATTCCTTGATCGGAGACAGTGTGCGTTTGACGACAATATATTGAACGACGAAGAAAATAACGAAGAACAGGGCCATGATTGCGATACCAGTCCAGAGCGTCTTCGTCAAGCCCTTAGGCACAGCACTCGCATCTACATCAACGGCAAAATACGCAAAAATCTTGTTACTGCTGTCCTTGAGCGGATACATCAGCGTAGTCCAGGTACCAAAGTCATCGGAGTAAATGTCCGAGAAAGTTGGGTTGCCAGCATTCAGCATTTTACCTACGGCATCTGCAATGATTACTGGCTGTTCATACATAGCGCCAACGCCCATTTCCGCTGCTTCGAAGTCGTTGCGCAGAGGGGTAGGCATAGCGACAATGGAGGTGCCACGGCCATTTTCAAGCTCAACCCCAAAAATGTAAGCATAGTTCACGTTAGGGTTGTACTTGCTTATGGTATCGAGCGTCTCGCGTAGCTTGGTTTGTACTGGGCCGTCATAGCTCTGTTCCGCAACCGCCTGTCTGACGTCCTCGGCATCAATCTGCTGATACCAGCTCTCGGTTACCTTTTCAATCTGGCTGTGGAGCTGGTCGATCAGAACAGACTTCTGGATCAGATAGCTGGAAGCGATCAGCAGGGTGCCAATCAAAATAATGTTAATGAAAGACAATAGAAGGTTTTTCGTGAAAAATGAAAGTCGGGTCCAAGTTTTCAAAAATGCTCACTCCTGGTTCGAAATAATCTTGCTAGAACTTCACAATCATGACTCTAGGGAAGCTGGTGGTCATTCCTTTCTCTATGTATTGACTAAGCTGTTCTGCCCTCCTGTCATATAAGACTCAAGTCCTGGTAATTTGCTGACCCCATATGTAATATCGTAAAAAATAGTCTTAAAATGAAGAGCAAAATGAGAGTTATATGAGATCAGGTAACTGTGAAACTCAGATGTGATTGCGCAAATATGCATTGTTATGAAAGGATTAGAAAAAGATTACAAAAATATGATACTGGAAAAACCCAAAAAAAACACCTCTAGCAATCAAAGTTTGTAGTACACTTAGAAAGGAAGATTACAAGCGGGAGTGAGCGATTACATGAACATGAAAAAAATCGCTGCCGAGAAGGCGGTCGAAGCAATCCAGGATGGCATGAAGGTAGGCCTGGGGACAGGCTCAACTGCTTATTGGGCGATTCTGAAGATTGGTGAGCGAGTGCGTGATGGTCTAAAGATTGAGGCTGTGGCAACATCTCGTGCCTCCGAGCAGCTTGCCGAGGAATCTGGCATTACACTAGTTCCCTTTGAGACGCTGGATCGTCTGGATATCACTATTGATGGTGCGGATGAAGTAGATGCGAATCTTCATTTGATTAAGGGCGGCGGTGGGGCATTGCTGCGAGAGAAGATCGTGGCGGCTCAGTCGGACAAGCTGATTATTGTAGCAGATGAGAGCAAGGCCGTTCAGACATTGGGGACTTTCCCGTTACCAGTAGAAGTGGTGCCATTTGCTTATGAATGGACCCAAAGGGCGCTTGAGGCGACGGGTGCCACTGTGAACTGGAGAAGGGCGGACGGAGAGCTGTATATCACTGATAACGGTAATTACATCGCTGACTGCAGCTATGGTCAGATCAAGGAGCCCGGCTCGCTGGTAGCAATCTTGAATGCGATTCCAGGCGTAGTAGACAATGGGCTGTTCGTAGGCATGGCGGATCAGGTCATTATCGCAGCCGCCGACGGTCAGCTTCGCATTAGAAATCGAGCTTAGCATGTGCGCACACTACAAAGCGCTGGTGAACTTGACAGTTCCATACAATTAATATATCTTTGAATTAAGATATGAAGTGTGGAGGCTGGCTTTTATGTCCAATTCAACGGATCATCAGGAAATATCTCTTAATTTGTTTGTTGTGCTGGCACGAGCATATAATTCAGTAACATCCCGCACGAATCGGGATATCCATAGTTATGGTTTGAACACTACGGAATTCGGAGTGCTTGATCTACTGTATCATCGTGGCCCTCAGCCGCTGCAGAAGATCGGTGAGAAGGTCCTGATCTCTAGTGGGAATATTACGTATGTAGTCGATAAGCTTCAGAAGAAGAACATGCTGACCCGCCGGGCGTCGCAGGATGATCGGCGCGTGATCTATGCTGAGCTGACCGATGAAGGTCGACACTTTTTCGAGCAGATTTTCCCAAGTCACCGGGATGTCATCATGGATGCGGTCAGTGGGTTATCTCTGAAGGAAAAGGAACAGGCCATCAGCCTACTGCGTAAGCTGGGATTCGGAGCGGAGCGATAGGGCAGAGGACTCCTCAGCTCCAATGAGCGTAACAGAGAAGTATCGGTATCATGTATACCGGTACTTTTTTTATTTTATGGTTGTGTTCATAACTCACACCGGACAGAATGATTGGAGCATGACTAGAACAACTTACGCGAAGTATAGTTTGCTTCTGTGAAATGTTTTGCCTTCTGTGAAAGAAAGTATACGATAGATGTTTTTGTTGCGATGATGGGTAAGTAGTCCTGCATTTTTACGATTGTTTGCGAATACGGGTTAATTCATGAAGCAGTATACGTTATACTATAAGTTGAGCTTATATTGTTGTAGCTCGTCGTATTGAAGCTCGCGGCACTATACTAATCCGGATGGAGTGAATTCGCTTGAGTATACAACCTGGATATAGCAACGCAGGCGAATTGCTACTCACACGGGCGGGTGAACTGGCTGATTGGATTGTAGATAGACAATATGATCTTCAGCCTGGACTGATGGAGCGATATGGTCCGATCGGTAGAGTGAAGACCAGGCAGGATACGCTGTATAGCCTTCAATTTCTGGCAGAGAGCGTAATGGTGGACAGTCCGAAGCTGTTTGTTCAGTATATCTCCTGGCTCAAAATTCTGCTGGAGGGATTCGGAATAACCTCTCAGGACCTTGTGATCAACTTGCGGCTGATCGACAATGCCCTGGAGAAATTACTGGAGCATCCTGGCAAGACGATGCTGCGGGACCATTTGCTGCTCGGAATTGAACGGATCAAGGAGCCTGAGGAGTATCCTTCGTTCATCCAGCATGATAACCCGTTATTTGGGGAAGTGGGGAAGTACCTGGGCCTGCTGCGTGTAGGTAACCGAAGAGAGGCACTCCAGCTTGTGGAGCAGCTTCTGGAGGACAAGGTATCTTTAAAAGATATTTATAAATATATCTTTCAGATTTCACAATATGAGATTGGACGTCTATGGCAGATTGGAGACATGAATGTCGCTCAGGAGCATTTCTGTACGGCAGCCACACAGTTCATCATGTCCAGCCTGTATGGTCGATGGATCGTTCATTCGCGTGATGGATATCGGCTACTCGCAACCTGTGTAGGGCAGGAGCAGCATGAGATTGGTATTCGAATGATAGCTGATTTCTTTGAAATGGAAGGCTGGAACACGTACTATCTGGGAGCGAATGTACCCCAGCGCAATGTAATTCAAGCCATTATTGACTATAGCGTCGACCTAGTGGCGTTATCCGCAACGATGGCCTTTCATATCCATCTGATCAAGGACCTAATTGCCGCAATTCGTGCGGATGGACGAACAGCTCATGTGAAGATCATGGTGGGTGGGCAGCCGTTCAATATGGATGGCAGGCTGTGGCAGGAAGTTGGAGCGGATGGCTACGCGATAGATGCGGATCAGGCAGTGAAGGCTGCTGCTGATCTGTTGCCACACATAGCCTAGGGAGGTAGCACATGATGAGTGATCCTTCATTGGAGATTCAGAATCTGCGCAAGACCATCGAGGAGCTATCCAGGCAGATTGTTACAGCACAGATGGAACAGGAACAAGTGCTAAGCGAATTCTCCGGGATGAATAATGAATTGGTGGACCTGCAAAGAAAGCTGACTAAGTCCAATTCGGAGCTGAAGCAGGCGAGAATGGAAGCCGAGCAGGCTAATCAGGCGAAGAGTACATTCCTTGCCATGGTAAGCCATGAAATTCGTACACCGATGAATGGAATGTTAGGATTGACTGAGCTGCTGCTGGCAGAGGAACTCCCTGAAGCTCAGCGGAAATCGGTGCAGTGGATTCAGGAGTCAGGTGAGCTGCTGCTGAGTATGGTGAATAATCTGCTCGATCTATCCAAAATTGAGGCTGGAGAAATGAAGCTGCAGGAAACCACCCTCAATCTGCAGGATATTATGAAGCAGGTTACGGCTTTGCTTGAGGTGCAAGCGACTCAGAAAGGAAATGTGATCACAACTGAGCTGGAGCAGGGTGTTGAGACAAGGCTTATCGGGGATTCGGCTCGACTCATGCAGGTATTGCTCAACCTGCTTGGCAACGCCAACAAATTCACTGCTGATGGACATCTCCAGATCAAAGTCAGAGTACTGAAGAATGGCGACCAGCAGCAACGACTGCGTATCGAGGTGAGCGATACCGGCATAGGCATATCAGAAGCGAATCAGGCCATATTATTTCAGCCATATATACAGACGATCGAGGGACAGACATCCCCACATGGAGGCACCGGTCTGGGTCTATGGATTAGCAAGCTGTTCGTAGAAATGATGGGTGGTCAGATCGGATGTATCAGTGCAGAGCAGGAGGGAGCAACCTTCTGGATTGAGTTAGATCTCCGAAAGGCCAGTAATCCTGAGCTTCAGCTCACCCATGAGACTAAGGCCAGTGCGCCAGCAGAACTGGCGGAGTGCGACAAGATTGATAGCATGCTGCCAATTCTCGTAGTAGAGGATCAGCTTGTGAACCGGAAGGTAATTGGGGAGCAGCTAAGACGATTGGGGCTGGAGGAGCTGGACTTTGCGGTAAGCGGCGAAGAGGCTGTGGAGTATGCCCGTAACCGGCATTATGGCTGCATACTGATGGATCTTCATTTGCCAAAACTCGATGGATATGCCGCAACGGCTTGCATTCGTGCACACGAGCAGCAATCGCAAGGCGAACGGGTGCCTATTATTGCCTTATCGGGTAGCTCTGGTGGAGCGGAGCGGAGCAAGGGAACGTCTGCGGGCATTGATGATTTTCTCCAAAAGCCAGCCTCGATTCATTTGCTAAGGGAGAAGCTGCAGCACTGGATCCCCCAGACTGCGCCGGAGGCAGCCATCATCGATGATGAGGTCATCCGCGACATCATGGCTCTGGACGAGGATGGCAGTACAGAGCTGCTTGCCTCGTTGCTGGATATTTACAAAAGTGATACGCCAGGCAAGCTGCAACGCTTGATTGACCTGTTGGGACAGGATGAGTATGATCCGTGCGTGTATAATCAGATTGTTGAGGCTGCACACGAGCTAAAATCGGGAAGCCTGAGTCTGGGCATCAAGCGAATGTCCATTATGTTCGCTGATATTGAGCAGGCTGCACGTGATCGGAGGCTGTCGCCCATCAAGCCGGTCATATCCAAGCTGGAACCAACGTATCACATGACCTGCGCTGCTCTTGAAGCTTTTTTGTAGATTGTTATTGAACATGCATGTACTCTATAACGAGTGCGTGCATGTTATTTTCATCTTAGGGAGGTATCTGATGGAACAACATATCAACACGGAGCAGCGTGAGCGACTGCTGGCTTGGATGGAAGACCCACAGGTATATGATGATTTGAGACGTGTAAGAGAGCTTGGATTACCGCAAGCCTGTATCGCGGCAGGATATGTGCGGAACCGGGTCTGGGACAAGCTTCATGGCTATGTGTCTTTGACACCCTTAAATGATATTGACGTCATATTCTATGACCCGGAGCAGCCAAGCGAACAGCGGGACGAGTGGCTTGAACAGCAGCTGGGCCGGGATCAGATTCATCGGAACTGGTCGGTCAAGAATCAGGCACATATGCATATACGCAATGGACATGCTCCATACGCTTCGGTGTCCGATGCGATGCTTTATTGGCCAGAGACGGCTACGGCGGTAGGGATCTATCTGGACCAGGAGGATCAGCTTCAGCTTGTGGCTCCCTTCGGCCTTCAGGATCTAATGGACTTGAAGGTACGCAAGGGCCCATATTTTCGGAGCGACACCTATTTCCGGCAGCGGGTATTCGACAAACAGTGGCTGGATATCTGGCCGCTTCTAATCGTGGAAGCATAAGCTGTATTAGTGAAGAGCGGATATGACACAAAGCATACAGGAGGCTTTCAACGTGAACAATAAGAGACTTATAATCGCTATATGTGTTCTGGTGATTATCGTGCTCCTTGTAGTGATTATTCCTCTCGTGGGGTACTTTGGCGTCAGCAGTGCCGACTCATTTTCAAATAATACATTCTATCATCTTGTACAAAGGGCAGCCTTGTCTGCACCAATCATCTGATCAGGAGGGACCAATATGTTCAAGGATATCGGGAATGAATTAGTACAACGCCCTGAAATTAGAGAACTGCTAGGCTACGCCGCTATTCCTACTGGAGAAGAGGAGGAGGAGCTGCTTGAGCATTATGCTTCGTTGGCAGACTGGCATCTATACGGGTATGAGGACGAGGGGCTGATCGTAGGGATCACAGGCTTCGTTGAACAGGCAGATGGAGAGCTGAAGCTGCAGCATTTGGCTGTACTCCCGGAGAATCGGCATAAAGGCTATGCCAGAGGGATGCTGCTGGAATTGATCAAGGAGCGTGAGCTACAGCGCATGACGGCAAATACCGATGAGGAAGGAGCCCAGTTCTTCAGACAGCTCGGATTTGCGGTATACATAACGAAGGATGCACACACCGGAATTGAGTATTACCGCTGCGTGTATGAAGTAGAGCTGGACTAAGCGTTCACCGTGCCCGTATCCCTTGTCTCTACATATACTGCATTAACGCCAGTTAAGCGGAGCGTTGCTTCGGCAGTGTAGTCATTGTAGCAGAAGCGCAGTTCTGCGAGGGTGAACCGACAGGGAGGCAGGGAATATGGCATATCGCTATACGGCTCTTGGTGACTCGCTCACAGTAGGGACCGGGGCACTGCCTGGCAGCGGCTTCGTTCCTCTCTATAGAAGTATGGCACAGCGGTCATTACAAGAGCGAATTATACTGCAAAATTATGGTGTGAACGGGTTGACTTCAGGAGAGTTACTCAGTCAATTGAACAGCTCTACTTTGCTGGAGAGTGGGGTGAGTCAGGCCAACATCATCACCGTCAGTATCGGAGGCAATGATCTGCTGAGGATAGCGCGCTCAGGCATGCAACGGGATTCGGGAGGAGATCTGGAGCTCACCAAGCGCAATGTGCGCCGGATCGTGAACACGCTGCTACAGATCAAGAGGGGCAGCCGAGAGCCCTTCTTTATTCGAATTCTGGGGCTGTACAACCCACTGCCGCGATATCCACAGGCACAGCATTGGGTGGGGCAATATAACCGTTTTCTCAGTACAATGAATATGGGCGTTATTCGAGCAGTCCAGATTCAGGACAGCTTCGCAGGCCAAGAGCGTCGTCTGTTATCGCTGGATGGAATCCATCCCAACGGACGAGGCTATCGTGTGATTGCCCTGCAATTGAATCAAGCTGGATATTACCCGCTGAGATAAGCTATAGCTGATTAGAATGATAGAACAAGAGGGATATCCTTCGCCTTTGGGCTGGAGGATGTCCCTTTTTGTGTGGATTTGTTGGTATGTGCTTTTGCGAAAATAGTTAGTTGATTGCCCTTGATTCGGTTTATTTTTGTCGAATGACGTCAAACGCCATACATAATTGCCATAAATACTCCTAAATTTTCTTATAAATGGTTAGCATTTGATTTAATGATTTTCTCCTATACTTAGCACGGTAGTTCTTTGGTTCTTGCTGCTTCAGATTATATTGAAGGTTGATTTCGCTCATGAATATGGATTGAGGAACTATAAAACCAGAAGAAGAGGTGTAAGGAAGTAGGGGGCTGGCATACTTTAATGCCAAAGAACAAGTGGAAAAGCAAATCGTACAAGGTGCTGAGGAGCTGTGAAGCTGGGAGATCTGGGTAAAAAGGTGCAAGTATACTTGTTAATCTATATCTATACGTAAGGCAGGGGTCTGTCAAGAAAATCCTTCATCCTATGGAAAGGCTTGCTTGTGGTCCCAATGGACGGACTGGCGGAGCTGAGAGCCCATATTCGGTGCAAAAGGAATGAATCATTTAAAAGAAATACTGCGATGAAGCGCTGCAATAGAGTGATACAATGAAGCACTGCAATATTAGTAGCACGAATAGACGCACTCCCAGCTAAGGGGGGGGCGTCTATTGGCGTGCTGCTATTTCTTCATTTTATTAACCCAACTGCGCAATGCCCATTTGCGCTCGCTCTTTTTGCGATATTTTGGCAATGAGCGATAAATGGCAAGTGACTGGGTGAATGCTTCGTGTGCTTCATGGCTTTTATCCAGGGATTGATAGATCGTTCCAGACAGATAGTAGCCCTCACATGACGAGGATTGTATGCTCTGAAATTGCTCCAGATATCCTAGAGCCTTGGATTGATCCTTGTTCTTGTAGGCATCTGCCAGCCTCAGCCAAGGCTCACCATATTGTACACGCGGATTAAGGGACAGGGCCTTCAGTAAATGTGCCTCCCCTTGGTCAGTCTGACCAACCATAACCTCACTGGTGCCTACTGCATTCCAGTAATCAGCAGAATCATCATAGCTGTGCTTGATCTCGTCCAAGTAACGCAGAGACTCTTCATATTTCTTGCGGCTAATCAGATTGCGTGCAAGATCCAGCTTGGCCGATACATCATTCGGATTCAGCGCAATCTGATCTCTCAGCCTGGCCGCTTCGCGTCTGCGCTTCAAGGGACGAGTCAGACTCGGGAAGATTCCGATAAATTGGCGATCAAGTACATAGATGATGATCAGCAGGAGCAGCAGGGCGAGGAATGGATTGCCCACCAGCCACCATAATAACGAAAAGATGATAAACTTGCTCATTGTCGTTCCTTCAACTCCTCATTCAGCCTAGCGGATGCCAATACATGGGTATTATAGCACAGCGCTGGATTGCTGAACTACGGTAGCTTCTCAAATTGTTGTATTCCTTGTATATTCCATGTCCTCTGTATCCTAAAGCTGGCTTCGTCTCAAGATGTGCACGTCATGCCCGGCAATGGTGACCTCGCCGCTATATTCCTGGCTACTGATCAGCTCGAATACTGTACCCTCCTGAATGTGATACTGTTGAGGTTCACGGCTATGGTTCATAACGAAAATATAATCCATACCCTCCTTGGAGCGAATACTGATCTCTACATTATCAGGGGCGGTAAGTGGAGCGCGAATGCCGAGCTCAGTGCAAATGCTGGTCACTAGTCCGTACAGGAACTCCTGATCGGGGTCGGTTGCTACGTACCAGGCTGCACCATTTCCCAAGCGGTTGCGAGTGAGCGCAGGCATACCTTGATAGAAATCCTCGCCATAGACGGCGAGCGTATCAGCACCTTCTGTATGCAGCAGATCGCAGAGCAGTCCGCATGCATAGGACCCCTCTAGGAGGCCTATTTTTTCCTTCAGCACGATGCGATTCTGCTGAGTCGGAAGGAGCGCGTCGATCTCTTCTACCCATATGCCGAGCAGCTTGCGCAGCTTGCCAGGATATCCACCGAGTGTTACCAGATCGTGTTCATCGACAATGCCGCTGAAGAAGGTAGTCAGGAATGTACCGCCTTGCTCGACGAATTGCTCCAGACGCTCTGCTACGCCCTCCTTCACCATATATAGCACAGGTGCGATGACGATATCGTATTTGTTGAATTCAGTAGATGGACTAATGATATCGACCTGGATATGCTGATCGAAAAATGCTTTGTAGTATTTGTGTATCTGCTCAAGATACTTGAGAGCGACGGTTGGTCCACTGGATTTCTCAATTGCCCACCAGTTATTCCAATCAAAAATAACGGCCACACGGGAAGGAACGGAAGCATCCAGGGTGGCATCACCGAGTGTCTTCAGTTCAGCACCTAACTGGGTGACTTCTCTAAATACACGGGTATGCTCATGGCCGGCGTGCTCGATGACAGCGCCGTGATATTTCTCGCATGCGCCGATGGATCGGCGAAGCTGGAAGAACAAGACGGTGTCGGCCCCATGAGCTATGGACTGGTAACTCCATAGCCGCATTACGCCTGGTCTCTTCAGTGAATTATAAGGCATCCAGTTCTGCTGGCTTGGAGTCTGCTCCATCAGCATAAAGGACTGGCCATCCTTGAGGCCGCGCATGAGATCATGAGCCATCGCGGTGAAGCTGAATGGTGTATCCAGTGCAGGATAGCTGTCCCAGGAGACGATATCCAGATGCTGTGCCCATTTGAAATAATCGAGCTCCTTATAGAAGCCCATCAGATTCGTCGTAATTATCGATTCCGGGATGTGCCGCTTGATCGCATGATACTCAAGCAGGTAGCATTCCAGCAGACTATCCGAATTGAAGCGTGAATAATCCAGTGATATCCCTTGAAAATTCGATTTGTTATTTCCCCAATGCTCAGACAGATTGCTCGGCAATACAATCTCATCCCAGTCATAGAAGGTGTGTCCCCAAAACGAGGTGTTCCACGCCCGGTTGAGGTCCTCCAGGGTACGATAGCGCTTCTTCAGCCATACACGAAAAGCTGTCTCGCAATGCTCGCAGTAGCACTCGCCACCGTATTCATTGGACACATGCCACACCAGCACAGCTGGATGATCCTGGTAGCGCCCCGCCAGCCGATCTGCGATTTGTTCCGCATACTTGCGATAGGTCGGACTGTTAGGGCAAGAATTGTGTCTACCGCCGAACTTGCGCTTGCGCCCATCCGCATCGACACGCAGCACATCCGGGTATCTCTTTGCCATCCAGGCTGGATGGGCAGCAGTACTGGTGGCAAGGCAGATGTAGATGCCATTGGCATACAGGCTATCAATGAGCTCATCCAGCCACTCGAATTGATAGGTGGCCTCGTCAGGCTGATTCTTCGCCCAAGAGAACACATTTATAGTAGCCATATCTATGCCTGCCAGCTTGAATAGGCGCAGATCCTCAGTATGAATGTCCTTGCTCCACTGCTCTGGATTATAGTCCCCACCGTAAAACACCTTGGGAAGCTTGCTACTGATCATTATCAATCACCTCTTGTATAAAAGTAGACTGCCTTACATGACAGAACTCACATAACAGAACTCGCATAGCAGAACTGACTATATACATATAAGAATAACTCTATGCTATATGAATTTATTTTTCTTGAATATATAATAAAAGTCAGAGTGTATATAAGAAAATGGAAATGGATTGAGGGAGTGAAATGGAGCGACAAGAGCAGCAGGAACCTCAGGAGCAGCAGAAGAAGAAGACCCAGGAGAATCCCAATATGCACAAACGATATTTCCTTACCTCTCGTGAGCAGAAGCTTCCTTTGTTCATTGATAGTATCGGTCTAAATGGACAGCAGGAGGATGTAGAGCGCCCCGAGGGCTTCCCATGCTTTCATTGGCTACAGACCATCCAAGGAGAAGGGGTGATGAGCTTCGGTGGCGCCAGGTTCAAGCTAGGAGAGAATATGGGGGTGCTGCTGCCGCCGGGGGAGCCTCATAGTTACAATCGCCGCAGTGAGGTATGGCAGACGTTGTATATCACATTCGACGGCCCCTTGTGCGTGTCTCTTATCGCCGCCTTGGGCTTGAAGTCAACATCTTTATACTACTGGGAGCAGGGGAATGAGCTGGATGAGTTCGGTATTCGTGTACTGGATTCCATAGCCAGTGACAGGGATTTGTTAGGGCTGGATGCCTCTTCTGATATGTATAGATTCCTGGCCATGCTCAAGAAGCATGGTCGAACCGGTACTCTGCCATCTCTGTATCAGCAGGTGGAGAGAACGATTCCGGTGCTGGAGTATATGGAGCAGCATTATGGGAACCCTTCCCTGGGCCTTGGAGACATGGCTGCAATCCTGGGTATCAGCATCAGACATCTGAATTCTTTGTTCAAGCAATCCATGGGCATTACTGCGTATGCTTGTCTGATTATGATTCGGATGCGCAAAGCAAAAGAGCTCATGACAGAGTTCCCAGGTATGCCTGTCCGTGCAATTGCCGAGCGTGTCGGGTTCCGTGACAGCAGCCATTTTGTAGCGACCTTCAGGAGGCATGAAGGTGTAACGCCACAGCAATTTCGCATGCTCCATTAAGACTGCGGGATTACTGATTGTCAGCCTTTGTAAAATGACCTTGCAGAGTCTGGAATACAATGGTTATCATGGAGGTAGCTAGACTACTATAAAGGGAACAAGGTGGAGGGACCAGGATGAAGTTAAGCAGTCAGGACCGTTGGGTATTCATTGGTGATTCGATTACGGATTGTGGACGTGCCAGACCAATTGGCGAGGGAGGAAACGGGGCTCTGGGCAATGGGTATGTAGCGCAGATCGATGCTTTGCTTAGAGCGGTGTATCCGGATTTTAACATCCGTATATCCAATGTGGGAACGAGCGGGAACACCGTGCGTGATCTCAAGGAACGCTGGAGTAACGATGTACTGGATCTCAAGCCGGATTGGCTAGCTGTCAAGATCGGTGTGAACGATGTATGGAGACAGTTCGATGCTACTGCTCGTCCTGAACAGCATGTCTATCTGGATGAGTATAAGCGAACCTTGCGTGAGCTGCTGACGCCTGTTCGTTCGTCGGTGAAAGGGCTTGTGCTGATAACACCATATTATCTGGAAGCGAATACAGAGGATCCCATGCGTGCTACGATGGATGTCTATGGTGCCGCAGTGAAGGAGATTGCCGAAGAATTGGAGGCCATTCTCGTAGATACGCAAGCTGCCTTTGATCGGCAGTGGGAGTTCGTGTACCCGGCTGCATTGGCATGGGACAGGGTCCACCCGGATCAGGCAGGGCATATGATTATTACGCGTGCAGTGCTGGAAGCGATCGATTTTGATTGGAATAGAGCCTGATTATAGACGATGATCTTAAGCAGGCAGTTCGGCCAGGGTGCTCCCGAAGCCGATCTGCCTCTTAGATGTGTCACTATCCGATAACAGGAACTCCTAGCTAAAGGAAGGGTACGCTTAACGTATGACCCCGATAAATGGTAAGTGTCCTGTTCAAGAGTACGCAATTTGTGCTTGTCTATAGATGGGTGGATATACTGCTGTATAGTGCGCGATAGGCTTAACGCCGACGCGACTTTTTGCGACGAGCGGAGACTTGGCAACTAGGGCCATTGGTTATGGACACAGGGAACTGGTGATTGTAGATTGGCACAGCATGGCACTCATTAACGATTTCGATCGGATGAATGACCGGGACAACCTGTGGGTAGAACAGATGATTTACAATTTGCACAGGTGGGCACACAATTGGATTTACTGGGCAGCTCATGACAGCAGCTCCTTTCGTTGTTTGCTATAACATATTACAAAACTGATGTTTTGCTTGGACAACAGCCGAGCTGTCATCAATATGGTCCAACATCATATGCACGCAATAGAGAGGTGAAGACATATGCAGAGAATTCGAAGAATTAAGCAGGTGGAGGGGACGACTACCCCTGGTATTATACATAACGCAGATCATAACTTTCTTGTCCAGGTGCAGGTCTATGAGGATGGGATGGTGAATTGCTGGGAGCTCGTAGATTTAAAGGGGCTTAAGCAAAAGATTGACGAATACTGGCTGGGACCAGATATCCCTGACGGTGAGACGCTATCCATACACGGGCTTGGTGCCTTCGTAGTCGGAACGGCGGATTGGTCATTCGATAACGACAGCTACTACCAGCACATCGAGGGCAAGGTGCGATCGCTGAATCCAGAATTCCGCAATATTTACGAGATTACTGCCCGGGAGCAGGAGCTTATGGAAGTGCGAAGAATCAAGCAATCGCCCAAGGCCGTTGATTTTGCTGTAGTTCAGGAGATGTTCTATAGCACTATTGAGGGTGATGGGTTCTCCATGTTCATGAGAGAGGAAGGGAGAAATTACCTTGTTAATCTTGTCGTGTACGAGGATGGAATGGTGCATATCTATGGCTTGCCAGATTCGCGGGAGATACCTATTGAAGAGCTGGAGGCTTGGTTCGCTGATGGAACACTGTTCACGACAGGGGCTTATCCACTGGTTGTCTCGATCCCGGAGCTGGGTGAGGTCACCGTCACGGAGGAACTGTATGCAGAAATAGCGGAAGACAAATATAAGGAGTTGCTGGACAATTATAAGAGGCTAAAGGGTGAGCGGACGACCCTTGAGGAGTGCCGTGATGCCTATCACCTGTATCTGGAGTATCCAAGTGAGTTCAATCGTGAGCGCTTGAAGACGGCCTATGAGCAAGTCCCTGAACATATGCGTATGTACCTGGGGGACATGGACACGAAGGATGCCGACTACCAGCGTATTCTGTACTCGCCAGAGGATAAGCGTGAGGTATGATGCTGTATGGGCAAAAAAAATCGGACGCCCCTTGCGGAGCGCCCTTCGATGGGAGAGGAGAAACCGGACGAAGAGCTTATGGGGAAACGTAAGCCTTCTCCGCGGTTGTCTACGGCATCGGTTAAATGCCGATAATTCAAGCATGCCCAATGCAGGGGATGTTATACATTTTCAAGTGAAAATTTGTCTTTCGGCATGCAGGAGAAACCGTTGTGGCTCTGTATGTAACGTATTTTTCAAGCGGGACACAATGTGATACGATACAGGCATAAGGTCGCTGGCGATCGTATATCAAGCTATAGAGAGAATGGTGAAATCATCAGTGAGAGTCATATCTGGAAGCGCCAAGGGAAGGCCGCTCAAGGCGGTCCCTGGTATGGGAACGAGGCCCACTACGGATAAAGTGAAGGAGGCTCTATTCAGCATCATCGGGCCCTATTTCGACGGTGGTATGGTCCTGGATCTGTTCGCCGGGAGTGGAGGGCTTGGAATTGAAGCGCTGAGTCGGGGAATGGATCAGGCTGTATTTGTAGATTTGGAACCGAAAAGTGTGGAAGTCATTAAGGAGAACCTGCGCAAGACAGATCTGGCTGAGCAGGCTGAAGTGTTCCGTAACGAGGCCGGACGCGCCCTGAAGGCGCTCGCCAAGCGCGGGACTGCTTTTGATGTCGTTTTTTTGGATCCACCGTATCGTATGAAGAATGGAGACGAGCTGATGAGCAAGATGCATGAGCTGTCCCTGCTGAGAGATGGCGCAGTCATCGTGCTGGAATATGAGACAGGCTATGAATACCCGGAGCACTTCGGCGGATTCAATCTGCAGCGCAAAGCGGTATATGGAGAGACGACCGTATCCGTCTACGATTACATATTGCACGAAGAATCGGTCAAGGAGGATACAGACAATGATTGAACAAGGACACAAACAAAGAATTGCAGTATATCCGGGCACATTCGATCCCGTTACGATGGGACACCTTGATATCATCCAGCGGGCTGCCAGACAGTTCGATGTATTGATAGTGGCGGTGCTTAATAATATAAGTAAAAACCCGCTCTTCTCCATAGAGGAGCGCATGGAGCTGCTGCGCTCCGTGACGAAGGATATTCCGAATATTGAAGTGGATTTCTTTCGCGATCTGACCGCTAATTATGTGAGGCAGAAGGGCGCGCATGTCATCGTCCGCGGGATTCGTTCCGTGACGGATTTTGAATATGAGCTGCAGCTCGCATCAGCCAATCACAAGCTGAATCCCGAGGCAGAGACGATCTTTATGATGACCAACCCGAAGTACTCCTACCTTAGCTCCAGTATGGTGAAGGAGATTGCTCATTTTAACGGGAACATTGTGGATCTGGTATCTCCTGAGGTAGGCGAAGCCTTATACGAGAAATTCAACGCGAAAAAAGTCGACGGCTAGCATAAATCGTCATTGATAGTAGCAGTAAGACTGTGAGAATCAAGGTGCCCAGCATCCAGGGAGCAGCCGTGAGCTGCCATAGACTTGGAATGGTAGCTCCTGTTGACATATCCATAGGCTTGCCCGTGCCCGTAAGCTCCAAGAGTGTATCAGTCCCATAGGCGGGCTGAACAAGCTGCATGAGACGCTGCCATGGTCTCCAGAGGATGAGGGTAAGCACAAAAGCGATCAGTCCATGCCATAGTCTCGTCCATGCCAGCAGCCTGCCGCGATCTGCAGGTCTTGTAATGGCGACACTCTGGAACCAGCCTGATAAGCCACCCCATCCCAAAATGGCGCTGATACCGGCCAGTGTGAGCGGAGAGCTGCCCAGTGCGGTGGTCAAGGCATACGAGCCAAGATGAAGCTCCAGCAGTGCCGGCCATACATAGCTGAAGGCACCAGAGGACACATACAGGCTGAATAGCTGGCTGATAACCGCGAAGAATAAGATGAAGCCACCAGATATCATTAGCGTCTGCACGGCATTCGTAACCGTATCACCCAGTAGCTTGCCGAAGCTGCGGCCATCCTGCTCGCGGGCAAGTCTCATTTCCGTCAGAACAGTGTGTAGTCGTAATCGAACGAAGGAGTCCTCTGCGTAGCTATGCCCTTTTGTTGTCCTTGCAGCAGGGCTGGAAGCATGATGGCTGCTCGTTTTGTTGTCTGTTGCTTGGTTGTCTGTCACTTGTTTGCTGGTCGCTTGATTGTCTACAGCATTAATGCTGCTACTACCGCGAAGCAGGATCAGTCCGGCTGCGATACCGGCGCCCCAATGCACAATCAGCAGCAGGTAGCCGAGAGCAGGGCTATGCAGGAATCCGGTGCCGATGACCAGGATAATCGTCATGGGATTGTTGAAATGTGTCAGTGCCGTGAGCAGCCGGGCTTGTGACTCTCCAAGCTCGTCGCGGGTCGTAAGCTGTCTGATCGCTTCGGCGGAGGCAGGTGCTCCGGCAGTCATCCCCAGCGCCAGAACCCAGCCGCTGTGACCCGGCAGACGGAAGCTACTCCGCATGAGTGGGCTAAGCAGAACTCCTAGACCATGAACTATGCCCAGCGCCAGCAGCATTTCGGACAGCATTAGGAACGGCAGCATGGCTGGGAATACAATGGTCCACCATAGCTTGAGCCCCTGTGAGGAAGCCTTGAATACCTCCTCGGGGGCGAGGAGGACACCTGTAAGCACCATGACTGCGCCCATAGCGATAGCTAAGGTGGATATCAGGCGCGGACGCGCCTGAATTATATTTTTCATACCACTGGTTCACCTTCTTCGGGCTTGTACCCTATTCTTAATAGGAGTCTATGAGTCACAGAATAAATACATACCAGAAGTCATATAGATGCCAAGGGAAAAAGAAAGGGGATGCGGATGAGTATGCGACAAACTAGACGCAATTGGCTGTATTGGCTGCTGTATTTGCTTAGCATCGCCATTCTGGCCTATGTCCTTGTGTACATGCCGATTCCGTATCTGATCTATAAGCCCGGCACAGCTGAGGAAGTGAAGCCGATGGTGACGGTGCAAAATGGTGATCCGAGCGAGTCGGGGAACTTCATGATGACGACGGTATCGGCCAGCTATGCGAATGTCATCCTGCTGGCGCTGTCAGCCTTTGACCGGGATGCCGAGATTCAAGACAAGGACAGTCGACTGCAAGGACGCAGTGAGGCTGAGTATGCTGCCCAGCAGGTATATCTGATGGACAGCTCACAATCCTCTGCCATTGAGGCTGCATATCATCATGCGGGAGTGGCTTATCGAATTGTTCCGAATCATGTGGTTGTCATGAAGCTGCTGCCGGACGCAGACAGGGATCTCCTTCCAGGAGATCAGCTGCTGGAGGTGGAGGACAAGGCCATTCAAGACCACGCACAGCTAAGGAGTCTTCTGGAGGGAAAGCGTGCTGGGGATACCTTGAGCTTCAAGCTGCTTCGGGATGGAGAGGTGCTGACTCGCGAGGTGACATTAATTCCTATCACTGACCCCGATACTGGGCAGCAACGGGTCGGTCTTGGCGTAAGTCTCGCAACGGTACAAAAAATCAAGCCCGACAGCCCGGATCATGTGATCAGCTTCGCCTCCACCAATGTCGGTGGGCCATCAGCCGGCCTGATCTTCACGCTGGAGATCTATAACCAGCTCACACCCGGGGATTTGAGCAAGGGCTATCGGATTGCAGGCACAGGTACAATCGATCAGGATGGTAATGTCGGTGAGATCGGAGGCATCGTGCATAAGATTGTGGCAGCTGATCGGAAGGGAGCAGATATCTTCCTGGTGCCTGAGGGCAACTATGAGGCGGCACGGGCCAAAGCGCAGGCTATTGGCACCAGCATGGAGCTGGTGCCCGTGCGCACCTTGCAGGATGCCTTGGATTATCTGGATTCCAAGGCAGTCAAGCCAGTCAAGCCAAAGCCAGGCTCATGAAGCTGCAATTGGACATGAGCATAGGTGACAGGGGCGCTCAATGTATGACTGGTGGGCGCAGATAATCAGCATACATGCGAGTGATCTCCGGCTCCTGCATAGCACCGCTGTAGATGGCGGAAGCTTGCAGATCCAGCTCAAGCTGGGGCAAAGCTTGGGAGGACGCTTGTAGAAGCAGCGGGAGGGATGCCCGCTGCTTCATTTCTTTGAGCATCGCTCTCCCAATCTGATTGAAGCCGAGTACGCGAAGGTAATGAGGTCCTGCTGCGAGCTCTGTAGGCCCCAACTGTGCCTTGGAATGGTTCAGCAAAATGTGGGTCAGCATCCGCTGAAGTCGTGTGCGGGTATATCGCTTGGTCTTCAGGGCGCTTAGCAGACTCTCGACTGAGGGGCTGTCCAGTCGGTGAAGGCCATTCAGCAGGCGATGCTCCAGGCCCTCGTTCACCTCATGCAGCTCAGCCAATTGCTGGGGGCTGCGCGTGATCAGTCCGTGCAGCAATGGCATGCTGAACGAATCCCATTGCTGCGGCCCGCGTCCAGCTGCCCACTCGCGGCGCAGAATATCCAGCACGGCACCTGGCAAGTAGGGTGCCGCAGCAAGTGGCCCGCCGCTCAGCAGCAGGCGGCGGATCGCCGTGGCGCTCGCGATGGCTTCGCCCTCTCGCGCCACGGCGTCATGATAGCCCGATCCGCTGCGCGTGATCGTGCAGGGCACTATGGCGCTGCCGAGGCGCTGCAGCGCCATCAAATAATGCAGCCCTAATGTATTATTGGGCTGCTGAAGTATGCCGGACAGCTCTGCGTTGTCCGGCCATTCCGCCGCCAGGGCACAGGCGGCGTCAGCATAGGCGGCAGGGTAGCTCCAGCCTGCCGCCAATCGCTCTGCGATGCCGGACTTCAGCGTGTCCGGCTCCGCGGTCAGTGCTGTCGCCAGCGCCTGCAGCGGCGACAGATCGCCTGCCTCGCTGCCGAAGCAGAGGCAATCCACGATGCCCGTGGACTCCAGCAGGGCCACGGCGCCGTAGGCGAACCAGTCGGCAGCCTGCACCGCATAGGCTACCGGCAGCTCCAGGACAAGGTCCACACCCATGGCGAGCGCCATCTCGGTGCGGGACCATTTGTCAACGATGGCGGGCTCGCCGCGCTGGAGGAACGGGCCGCTCATGACCGCCACGGTTCGGGAGGCTCCGGTTCTGCTTTTGGCCTCTTTCAGATGATACAGGTGCCCGTTGTGCATGGGGTTATATTCAACAATAATGCCTAAAGTCTTCAATTGAGCAAACAACTCCCTCATAAATAGGGTATACTATGATAATAGCTCGGCTCGATTCTGCGGAGCTCAAGGCTTGTTGGATAAAATCCATTGGTCTGACTTCTCTATCGGCTTGTCCGTTTATCTCATCTGGAAATGTTCTTCCGGTTGAAGCGACCTTCGTCTTTGCATGTCCATCAAACTTGGTGTATCTTACATTGTACATCATTGTGCTATCGGGTGGTACGAGTGGGTGTAAAGGAAAAGGTGTTGACAAACATCGGGCTCAGTCGGTATAATAATTTTTGTTTGTTTGGGGTGATATTTATGCATTTACATTTTCGTAAGGTAGCTCAACATGACGGCCCGGTTATCATTCGTGAGACGCTTGATGTCTCAAGTATGATTACCCATCGCAAGGACATTACAGCGGTCTCTCCGTTGCAGGTGGACTTGGGTGCTAGCATGGTGGGTGAGAGCCTGATGGAATTGAAGGGAGCCTTGTCAGCTGAGCTGGATACGCAATGCTCACGTTGCCTGAAGCCTATCCATCAGCATCTGGACATCCCGTTCGATGAGCGCTTTCGCTCGGTAGTCGGGGAAGCAGAACTGGAGGAAGACGAAGAAGATGCCACGATCCCTGTAGAGGGAGAGGCATTCGACACGGTTCCTTTCTGTGAGGAATCCTTTGTGATTCACCTGCCGTTCACTCCGCTGTGTTCGGAGGACTGCAAGGGTCTGTGTCCAACCTGCGGACAAGATTGGAATGAGGGCTCCTGTGAGTGTGACAACACACGCGTGGACCCGCGACTTGCTGCATTGAAGAATTTATTCAAGTAAGTCTATTGACAGCAACATCATTAAGGTATGTTATTCACCGGCTGCGGAGCTGAGTCTGTCTTGAACAGGTGCTAGAATCCCGGTCTTGAATGAGATAACAAGCAGTACCCCTAACGGGTTGACTTCGATAAGGAGGTGGGAATGATGGCAGTACCTCAACGTAGAACGTCCAAGACACGTCGCGATAAACGTCGTACTCACTTTAAACTGGCTGTGCCGGGCATGGTGAAATGTGAACAATGCGGAGAATTGAAGCTTGCTCACCACGTGTGCAAAGTGTGTGGAACGTACAAATCTAGAGAGATTATTTCTCAATAAGATGCATCTGAAAGTAGTGCTTCACCACGGTGAGGTACTATTTTTTTTGCCACCATGCTTTTCTTTTGGCTCGGCATACGATATACTGTTGCTTTAGTACCAGGTTCTAATAAGAGGCAGTATATTGAATGCAGGCTGCCAGTACATAGATATGATACATACTCGGATTATGATTCGTTCGAATATACAAGGTTACCGTCTACGGGTAACGTAAGGTAAGGAGGCGAGTAGCCATCGAGCGTTTGCCCAAAAAACAAAGACATCAGCAACTGACACAGCTCATAGAAGATAATCCGTTCGTTACCGATCAGGAATTGACAAGACAGCTCAAGGTCAGTATTCAGACCATTCGTCTGGACCGTATGGAGCTTGGCATACCGGAGCTTCGTGAACGTATGAAGCTTATGGCTGAGCGCTCATATGATCAGGTCCGCTCTCTGCCCTTGCATGAGATCATCGGGGATATCGTAGACCTGCAGCTGGATCGCAGCGGTATTTCGATATTCGAGATCAAGGAGGAGCATGTCTTCTCCAGAACGGGAATAGCACGCGGTCACTATGTGTTTGCTCAGGCTAACTCACTTGCAGTGGCCGTAATCAATGACGAGATCGCCTTGACAGCCTCTGCGGATATCCGCTTTGTGCGTCCTGTCCATCTGGGTGAGAAGTGCATAGCCAAGGCCTATGTTCGTTCGAATCCTTCGCAGAAGGGGAAGGCCAAGGTCGAGGTGTTCATATACGTAGTAGAAGAAATGGTCTTTCAGGGGAACTTCGTAATTTATCGTTCAACCATGGAAGATACTGAAGGAGGAATTTAGCATGCGGATCGCCATTGATGCCATGGGAGGCGACCATGCCCCCGGGGCGATCGTTGCAGGAGCGATTGCAGCAGCTGTTGAGTGGAAGGATACAGAGCTCATTCTGGTAGGGAATCAGGAGCTTATAGAGGAGCAGCTCAAGCTGGAGAAGGAGGGTCCCGCCAACTTGACGATACGCCATGCCTCAGAGGTCATTGGAGGTGAGGACGAGCCGGTACGTGCGGTTCGTCGCAAGAAGGATGCTTCGATGGTGGTTGCAGGCAGAATGGTGAAAGAGCGCGAGGCTGATGCCATGATTTCAGCGGGAAATACAGGGGCACTAATGACGACTGGACTGCTGGTTGTCGGGCGAATGGAAGGCATCGAGCGTCCTGCTCTGGCCCCGATGATTCCTACGCTGGATGAGGTAGGCGTGCTGGCGCTGGATCTGGGAGCGAACATGGATGCGAAGCCTGAGCATTTGGCCCAGTATGCCCTGATGGGGAGCCTGTACCGCAACAAGGTACATGGCATGTCCAAGCCGCGTGTAGGGCTACTGAATGTAGGGACAGAGGCCGGTAAGGGCAATGAGCTCACCAAGCTTGCCTACCCCTTGCTAGAGCAACTGCCGATACACTTCGTGGGTAATGTAGAAGCTAGAGATATACTGTCGGCTAATTGTGATGTGTTGGTATGCGACGGCTTTGCAGGTAATATCATGCTGAAGTCTATCGAGGGAGCTGCCGGGACTATTTTCTCGCTGCTCAAGGAGCAATTCAGCAAGTCGCTCAAGACGAAGCTCGCGGCAGCGCTGGTCGTGCCAGAGCTGAGAGAAATCAAGAACAAGCTGGATTACGCCGAGCATGGCGGAGCCCCGCTGCTTGGACTCAGCGGATTAGTCGTGAAGGCGCATGGTTCTGCGGATGCCAATTCGGTGAAGAATGCCGTCCGTCAGGCACGGATTGCCTTGCAGAACAAGCTGGTGGACAGTATATCTGATGAAATAAGCGGGAAGAGAGTGACTTCATGACTAATTTAAAATCCGTAGGCATTATCGGTACAGGAAAATACGTGCCAGAGAAAGTACTGACGAATAGCGACCTTGAGAAAATTGTTGAGACCAGTGATGAATGGATTGTAAGCCGTACAGGGATTCGTGAGCGTCATGTTGCTGCTCCTGAGCAAGCGACCTCGGATCTGGCGTATGAGGCTGCTGTGAGAGCACTTGCGTCAGCCGGACTTACAGCGGAAGAGCTGGATCTGATTATCGTAGCGACAATTACACCGGATATGGCATTCCCTTCTACAGCCTGCATTCTGCAGGATAAGCTGGGCGCGAAGGGGGCGGCGGCTTTTGATCTTTCGGCTGCCTGCTCTGGCTTTGTATATGGACTAGCCACAGCGAATGGCTTCATTCAGACGGGGATGTACAAGAATGCACTTATAATCGGTGCTGACTGTCTGTCCCGAATCACGGACTATACGGATCGCAACACCTGCGTTCTCTTCGGAGATGGAGCAGGAGCCGTTATCATTGGTGAAGTTCCGGAAGGAAGAGGCTTCAAGTCCTTTGATCTGGGCGCGGAAGGTGCTGGCGGCGGCTTGCTGAAGCTGGCGGCGGGCGGATCGCGTCTGCCTGCATCGACCGAGACGATCGAGAATAAATTGCATTATATCTATATGAATGGACGCGAGGTGTTCAAATTCGCAGTGCGCGTCATGGCCTCTGCAACAGATGTGGTATTGGAGAAAGCTGGATATGCCAAAGAGGATATCGATATCTTCGTGCCGCATCAGGCGAACATTCGCATTATTCAATCGGCGATGCAGCGTCTGGAGCTGCCAGCAGAGAAGGTAGTTATTAATGTGGACAAATATGCGAATACCTCTGCGGCTTCCATCCCGCTTGCGCTCGTCGAGGCGGCTGAGGAAGGCCGTATTCAGGAAGGCGATCGCGTGCTGATGGTCGGCTTTGGCGGAGGACTTACTTGGGGTGCATCTGTGCTGGTATGGTAAAAACCTTACTACTACTTCATGACTTTGCATTGGAAAGAGGTACACTACTATGGGTAAAATAGCATTCGTATTCCCGGGACAGGGATCACAAGTGGTGGGAATGGCGCGTGATGTCTATGAGGCAGTTCCGGCTGCCCGCCAATTATTTGAGAAGGCAGACGAGCGACTGGGATTCTCCTTGCAATCTCTTGTCTTCGAGGGACCTGAGTCGGAGCTCAAGCAGACCTCCAATACACAGCCCGCTCTCCTTACGGCAAGTGTGGCGCTCTATGAAGCGTTCAAGGCAAGTGGCATTGCTCCCGATTATGTAGCTGGCCACAGTCTGGGTGAGTACAGTGCACTTGTAGCTGCTGGTGTGCTTGATTTTGAGGATGCGGTCGCATTGGTGCGAGCCCGCGGCATCTTTATGGAAGAGGCTGTACCTGGGGGACAAGGGGCGATGGCAGCGGTGCTTGGAGCGGATCGTGACAAGCTTGCTGCGCTGTGCCAGGAGATTAGCACATCCGCAGGTTCGGTAGAATTAGCGAATGTGAATTGTCCCGGCCAGATCGTGGTGTCAGGAACAACTGCTGGAGTTGCAGCTGTGGCTGAGCGTGTGAAGGAAGCTGGAGGCAAGCGTGCAATCATGCTGGAGGTGAGTGGCCCGTTCCATTCCTCCATGATGAAGGAAGCGGCCCAGAAGCTTGCACAGGAGCTTGCGCAGGTAACCTTCAGTGAGGCGAAGTATCCTGTAATCGCGAATGTCACTGCTGAGCCTGTGACGGATGGACAACGGATTCAAGGGTTGCTGGTAGAACAGGTCTATTCTCCCGTATTGTGGGAAGACAGTGTGAACTGGCTCATCTCGCAAGGTGTGGATACTTTTGTTGAATTTGGTCCAGGTAGCGTCCTGACAGGCCTTATCAAGAAGATTGATAAAACGGTCCGTTTGCTCAACGTGAACAGTCTGGAAGCGTTGCAGACAGCAGTAGAGGGACTGACGGTTCCTGCTGGAGAGGACGCTCAAAATTAAGCCAATAGTACGAGGAGGAAGCAATCATGTCCAAGCCTTTAAGTGGTAAAATTGCACTGGTCACCGGTGCTTCCCGTGGAATCGGACGGAGTATCGCGCTCGCATTAGCCGAAGCAGGGGCCCATGTAGCAGTGAACTATGCTGGCAGTGAACAGGCAGCAGCTGAGGTTGCAGATCTGATTCGGGCTCAAGGCTCCGAAGCGATCACTGTACAGGCCAATGTCGGTCGCGCAGAAGAATCCGAGCAGATGATCAAGCAGGTACTTGACACCTGGGGCCGCATTGACATTTTGGTGAATAATGCGGGTATTACGAGAGATAATCTGATTATGCGTATGAAAGAGGAAGAATTTGATCAGGTTATTGAAACGAACCTCAAAGGTGTGTTTAACTGTCTTAAAGCAGTCACGCGGCCGATGATGAAGCAGCGTGCAGGTCGGATTATCAACATTTCCTCCGTCGTGGGCGTGCTTGGGAATGCTGGTCAGGCGAATTACGTAGCTGCCAAAGCAGGCGTAATCGGCCTGACGAAGTCCTCGGCACGTGAGCTGTCATCTCGTGGAATTACTGTCAATTGCGTAGCTCCCGGGTTCATTGATACAGAGATGACCCAAGTGCTAGCTGATGACTTGCGCGAGAATATGCTTAAGGATATTCCGCTGGCCCGTCTTGGACGGCCTGAGGAGATTGCTGCAGTGGTGCTGTTCTTGGCCTCTGAAGCTTCCTCATATATGACGGGCCAGACTCTGCATGTGGATGGTGGCATGTACATGTAGCCTGTACCCCTTGGGGCGGAAGAGTGGCACTGCTTCTCTTCTATGGCATTTTCATTAGAATTTTCGTATAATACGGGTGAGGAGGTGAGCCGGATGTCCGACGTATTGGAGCGTGTAAAACGCATAGTCGTAGACCGTTTGGGAGCCGACGAAGCTGAAGTTACACTTGAAGCATCTTTTAAAGATGATTTAGGCGCTGATTCTCTTGATGTAGTAGAATTGGTTATGGAATTGGAAGATGAGTTTGATATGGAAATCTCTGATGAAGATGCAGAGAAAATTACAACTGTAGGTGAAGTTGTAAAGTACATACAATCTCACACCTAAGTGTTTTGCATAAATCCTATAAGCAGCTTTCAATGGACAACCTGTAGATTGAGCAGATTCTGTTCACCTATAGCTTGAACTTGGGAGCGTTCATAACCGAATTATGCAAAATGCTGACCCAAGTCAGCAAACCAAAGTCCCGTTCTGTCTCAGGCGGGACTTTCTCCTAATTCATTGCATTGCATTCTGATGGGATGATACAGGCTGAACTAAAGGCGGAACTGTTCTTGTATCGGGGATATTGTCGGTAGGGTAAGGAGCATTGCTAACTTTAGTTGATTCTATATATGCTATCACACGAAAATAATCAATTGCACAACAGACTGCAGTTAACCATAGAGGTGAATCATGAAACAACGAGTCGTAATAACAGGAATGGGTGTAGTCACTGCACTTGGTCAGAATTTGAACACATTATGGGATAATCTGATGGCAGGCAAATCAGGCGTCTCCGTCGTTGAGGCATTTGATGTCAGTGAATATACAACGAGAATCGCCGCATCCGTCAAGGATTTTAATCCAGAGGATTACATGGAGCGCAAGGATGCCCGCAAGATGGACCGTTTCGTCCAGTTCGCTGTAGCTGCAGGTACCATGGCTCTGAAGGATAGTGGAATCGAGATTGGCGCTAATGCTGAAGCGGAGCGTGTGGGTGTATCCATCGGTTCGGGAATCGGGGGCTTGGGTACCTGGGAAGACCAGCACAATGCGCTCTTGGAGAAGGGACCCAAGCGTGTTAGCCCATTCTTCATTCCGATGATGATTGCCAATATGGGATCTGGACAATTGTCCATTACGCTGGGGGCAAAAGGACCCAACACGACACCTGTCACTGCTTGTGCGACAGGAAGTCATGCGATTGGAGATTCCTTCCGTCTGATTCAGCGCGGGGATGCGGATGTCATGATCTGTGGAGGCGCTGAGGCTACGATCCGTCCTACAGGGATGGCAGGCTTCTGCTCAATGAGAGCCATGTCCACACGTAATGATGAGCCTGAGAAGGCAAGCAGACCGTTCGATACGGATCGTGACGGTTTTGTAATGGGCGAAGGCGCAGGAGTCCTGATTCTGGAATCGCTGGAGCATGCCCAGAAGCGTGGAGCACGTATCTATGCTGAAGTAATAGGCTATGGCCTGTCCGGAGATGCGCACCACATGACGGAGCCAGATCCGGAAGGAGCAGCTCGTTGCATGAAGATGGCTATTCGTGATGCCGGTCTTCAGCCAGAGGATATCGACTACATCAATGCACACGGTACTTCGACTCCGGTAGGAGACAAGTCCGAGACAGAGGCTGTGAAGAAGTCGCTGGGTGATCATGCATACAAGGTAGCCGTCAGCTCGACCAAGTCCATGACTGGTCATTTGCTGGGTGCTGCTGGCGGGGTAGAAGCCGTTATCTGTGGTCTGGCATTGCAGCATCAGACGATTCCGCCGACGATTAACCTGGACAACCAGGATCCTGCTTGTGATCTGGACTATGTACCGAATGTACCACGCAAGGCAGAATTAAATGTTGTGATGTCTAATTCGTTTGGCTTTGGTGGCCACAATGCTACCGTGATTCTTAAAAAATTCGAAGCGTAAGGGGTAAGGCTGCTTGAGTGGAGATTTGAAGCAATTACAGCAGAAACTTCATATCCAGTTTAACAATCGTCAGCTGTTAAAACAGGCCTTCACGCACGCCTCTTACGTCAACGAGCATCGATTCGGTCAGCATCAGGACAATGAACGCCTTGAATTTTTGGGTGACGCTGTGCTGGAGCTGACTGTATCCGAGCAGCTATATCATCAGTATCCCAATCGTCCGGAAGGAGAGCTCACCAAGCTTAGAGCAGCGATTGTATGCGAGCCTTCACTTGTGAAGTTCGCAGTTGCTCTGAATTTCGGTGAATATGTTCTACTGGGCAAAGGGGAGGAGCTAACCGGCGGGAGGACCCGCCCGGCTCTGCTCGCTGACGTATTCGAATCTTTTATAGGCGCTCTGTACCTAGATCAGGGTCTCGAGGTGGTTCGCTCATTTTTGAATGAGCATATATTCCCTCAGATTGTCCTGAATGGAAGGCTGCAGATGAGTGATTTCAAGACCGAGCTACAGGAGCTGACACAGCATCATAATATGGGTGTGCTAGAGTACCGGATTGTTGAGGAACGCGGCCCGGCGCATGAGCGCGAATTTGTGGCCGAGGTTCATATGGATAATGAACGCTTGGGAACCGGAACAGGACGGTCCAAGAAGGAAGCCGAGCAGCAGGCGGCGGCAGGAGCCTTGAACAAGCTGAAGTTGTCCGAGGCTTGATCAGAGCTGTAGCAACAATATGCTGTCAGGACAAAGCAAGAGCAAAGAGCAGCCCGCAGGATGATATCCTCAGGTATGGAACGGACTGCTTTTTGCTCTTTTTTCGTTCAGCCCGAGCTGTGGTCACAGGCCGTGAAGTATTACGTGTGCTACAATACTATCATTATGACAGCAATTATCATCCGTCGGGGCTATACAGAATTATTCAATGTAGAGCTTTCTGGCGGGTATTCAGTAATAGAGGTGAATCAACACATGTTCTTAAAACGCATTGAGCTGGCTGGATTCAAGTCCTTCGCCGACAAGACGGAGATGGAATTTGTCCGCGGCATTACCGCTGTTGTCGGACCGAACGGGAGCGGCAAAAGCAATATTTCTGATGGAATCCGTTGGGTGCTTGGTGAGCAAAGCGCGAAATCCCTGCGTGGGGGCAAGATGGAGGACATTATCTTTGCGGGTAGTGATGCCCGTAAAGCCGTGAACTTCGGGGAAGTCTCCTTGACACTCGACAACGAGGACCAGGTGCTTCCGCTTGATTTTGGGGAGGTTACGGTAACTCGTCGGGTCCACCGCAGCGGTGACAGTGAATATTTCATTAATCGTCAAGCATGCCGCCTGAAGGATATTACCGAGCTGTTCATGGATACCGGGATTGGTAAGGAAGCTTATTCCATTATCGGTCAAGGGCGAATTGAGGAAATTCTGAGTACTCGTTCAGAGGATCGCAGGGGTATCTTCGAAGAGGCCTCTGGTATCGTGAAATACAAATCCCGCAAGCGGGAGGCTGTACGCAAGCTTGATGATACCGAACAAAATCTGCTGCGTATTCATGATCTGGTAACCGAGCTTGAGGATCAGATTGGTCCGTTGAAGGAGCAGTCGGAGAAGGCTATTCACTATAAGGAGCTACGAGGCCAACTGAAATCCAAGGAAATTTCGGTCTATGTTCATCAGATTGAGGCCATACATACCTCTTGGAGCGCTGCGAATGAACGGTTGAAGCAGCTGCAGGAGGAGCAACTGCAATTCTCCACAATTGTGTCTCGACATGATGCCATGCTGGAGAGCGATCGTACAGAGCTGCGCAAGCTTGAGGAAGAAGTGGAGCGGCTGCAGGCAGAGCTTCTCCAATACAGTGAAGCGACAGAGAAGAGCGAGGGCTACGGAGAGCTACTGAAGGAGCGGCTGCGCAACCTGGAGACGAATCGCGAACAGCTTCAGCAGTCACTGGAATCAAGTGAGACGCGCAATCTGGAACGGGAACAGGAGCTGGAGAGCTTGCGTGAGAAGCTCTCGTCCTTGAGTCAAGAGCTGGAGAAGCTTCGTACGCAGCTCTCGCAAGAGGAAGCCAAGTTAATAGGCGTAACAGGCGGAATCAGTCAGGAGCAAGAGGAGAGTCTGAAGGGAAGCTTGCTGGAGCTGATGAACCAGATGGCCCAGACGCGCAACGAGATTCGATATGCTGATCAGCAGAAGGAATCTGCTGAGCGTAGGATGAACCGGGTACAGGATGAATCCGGGAAGTGGGAAGCACAGCAGAGCGAGCTGGAAGGACGCAAGCAGCGCCTTGAGGTGGCTAGCAACAAGCTCTCGACCGAGATCAGCAGTCTGCGAACAGGCTATATTCAGGAGAGCGAGCGTTACCAGTCCCAGCAGAAGCTTCAGGAAGAAAGTCAAGGTGCAGTACGGAAATGGGAGCAAAAGCGGGAAGCGCTCATCTCCAGGCGTGACACGATGAAGGAAATGCAGGATGATTTTGACGGCTTCATGCTGGGCGTAAAGGAAGTGCTCAAAGCGTCCAGAAAAGGATCACTGCATGGAGTCCATGGAGCTGTGGCCGAGCTCATCCGCGTGCCAGAGCAGCTGGAGCAGGCAATGGAGACGGCTCTGGGTGCCTCGGTCCAGCACATTGTGATGGAGAACGAGGCGGTGTCTAGACAAGCCATCTCCTTCCTGAAGCAGCGTCAGCTGGGGCGAGCAACCTTCCTGCCCATGGATGTTATTCGTCCGAGGCAGATTGGGGCTAGCGAGCGGAGAATTGCCGAGGAGGCTGAAGGCTTTGTCGGCATCGGTGCGGAGCTGGTGCAGTATGATGAACACTATGAAGGCATCATTGGAAGCCTGCTGGGGAATGTTGTCATTGCCCGTACACTGGAGGATGCGAATCGGATTGCTGCACGCTGCCAGTATCGCTATCGGGTCGTGACACTTGAGGGCGATGTGGTCAATGCGGGAGGCTCGATGACAGGCGGAAGCCAGTTCAAGAAGAACGCCAACCTGCTAGGTCGCAAGCGTCAGCTGGATCAGCTCGATCAGGAGATTCAGAGCACGGATAGCCAGCTGGGCAAGCTGCGCCAGAGCATACAGAATGTGAAGCAAGAGATGGAGCAGACTCAGCAGCGTCTGGACGAGCTTCGTCAATCTGGCGATGTGAAGCGGGGCGAAGAGCAGCAGGCAGCCATGGAGATGAAGCAGATTGAGCACGAGCTCCGTCATGTATTGGAGCAGGTAGCCATCTCAGGGCAGGAGAAGTCAGGATTTCTGGAGGAAATCAAGCAGCTGGAGAATTCCCGCGAGGAGGCTGTGAAGAAGCTCGCAGCCCTCGAGGAAGAGGAGCAGAAGGTTCATCAAGCTATTCAGGCTGCAGAGTTCGCCCGTAAGGCTAACGAATCCGCCAAGGAGGAGCTTCAGGTTCAGCTAACCGACCTGAAGGTTCGGGAAGGTAAGCTTGATCAGGAGCGCTTCTCCCTGGAGGAGCAGTTACGCCGTCTTCAGCAGGATGCGGATGGCCTAGGCAAGGACTCAAGGAATAACCGATCTTTGCTTGCAGCCGTGGAAGCAGATCTCAAGAAGAACCGTGAGGAAAGTGTGAAGCAGATTGAGGATCTGAATCGCTATCGTATGCTCAAGACCGAGACAGCCGAGAAGCTGGAGTTCAAGCGGGCCGCACGGGCAGAGCTGTCGAAAAAGCTGGAGCTGGCGGAGAACGAGACTCGTGATCAGCGCAATCAGCTTAAGGAAATAGAAGAGCAAATGCGCCAGACCGAGATTGGTGTGAACCGGCTGGATGTCGAGCTGGAGAATATTCTTCGTAAGCTGGCAGACGAGTATGAGATGAGCTACGAGCTTGCTAAGCAGCGTTTTCCTGTACCAGAGAATATTGAAGAAGCACAGGCTGAGGTCCAGAAGCTGAAGCGTAGCATCTCTGCACTGGGCGAGGTGAATCTGGGTGCTATTGAAGAGTACCAGCGCGTGAACGAGCGGTATCAATTCCTTGATGAGCAGAAGTCTGATCTGATTGAAGCGAAGACTACATTGTATCAGGTAATCCGTGAAATGGATGAGGAGATGTCCAAGCGCTTCAAGACGACCTTCGATGCTATTCGCCGAGAGTTCGGCACCGTGTTCAGCAAGCTGTTTGGCGGTGGCCGTGCAGACCTTGTGCTGCTTGATCCAGAGCGTCTGCTGGATACGGGGATTGATATTGTAGCGCAGCCACCAGGGAAGAAGCTGCAAAATCTGCAGCTGTTGTCTGGTGGAGAACGTGCTCTGACAGCGATGGCCTTGCTATTTGCCATCCTGCACGTCAAGCCTGTGCCATTCTGCGTCCTGGATGAGGTCGAGGCTGCACTGGATGAAGCGAACGTGGTCCGCTTTGCCCAGTATTTGCGGGAATTCTCGGAACAGACCCAGTTCATTGTCGTTACTCACCGCAAGGGAACGATGGAGGAATCGGATGTGCTGTATGGGGTAACGATGGAGGAAGGCGGGGTCTCGAAGCTGGTATCTGTCCGGCTGGAGGACGAAGAGGCGGAGATCGCCTAATCATTACTCCCGTATAGATCTAGCTACATTACATGATTTATGCAAAATGCAGATATAAGAGCAGGAGGGACTAAGCTTGAGTTTTTTTAAGAAGCTGAGAGAGAGCATCGCCAGTAAGACAGAATCGGTTACCAAGCAATTCAAGGATGGTCTGGAGAAGACGCGCAAGGGCTTAGTCGAAGCGGTATCGGATCTAATCGTTCGCCGTAGGAAGATCGATGAGGAATTCTACGAGGAGCTTGAGGAGATTCTGATTGGTGCCGATGTAGGTGTGAACACGGTCATGAATCTGATCGAAGAGCTGCGTGACGAGGTCAGAAAGCGCCGGATTGAGGATGCGACAGAGCTGCAGCCTGTGCTCTCCGAGAAGCTGTCGGAGCTGTTGCGTGGAACGGAGAACAACGAGCTCAAGACCAATCCAGATGGCATCACAGTCATTTTGTTCGTAGGGGTCAATGGCGTCGGCAAGACGACCACAATCGGTAAAATGGCTCATCGCTTCAAGCAGGAGGGCAAGAAGGTCATGCTGGCGGCAGGCGATACGTTCCGTGCGGGAGCGATTGAGCAGTTGGAGGTATGGGGGCAACGTGCAGGCGTAGAGGTCATTAAGCAGCAATCGGGCTCTGATCCAGCTGCTGTGATGTACGATGCAGTACAGGCTGCGAAGCAACGTCAGGTGGATGTACTGCTCTGCGATACAGCAGGTAGACTTCAGAATAAGACGAATCTGATGGAGGAGCTGAACAAAATCTTCCGTGTCATTCAGCGGGAGATTCCGGATGCTCCGCATGAGGTACTGCTCGTGCTGGATGCAACCACAGGACAAAATGCGCTGAACCAAGCGAAGCTTTTCGGGGAGAAGAGCGGCGTGACTGGTCTTGTACTGACCAAGCTGGATGGTACGGCCAAGGGTGGTATCGTCATTGCGATTCGTCAGGAAATGAATCTGCCTGTCAAATTCGTCGGTCTTGGCGAGAAGATTGATGATCTGCAGCCATTTGACTCCGATCAATTCGTGCATGCCCTGTTCGCAGGTCTTGTACAGGAGTCGACCGAGGAGACTACGGAGGCCTCGGACTCCCAATCCTGATGCCGTTGCTGCCGCGTAGCGGGAGCGTATGCTCTCTTTGATATCTCAGACAGTGTCACGGATACATGTACATGCGACTACATGGAACGTAGATGCTATGTACTTGTGTGAGAGGGTACTGCCTTGAAGGATGAAGCTAATTGGCATATGTATTGTGTCTACTTGCTGTAACTAGATGATGTATTACGATATTGGACCTGTGTGTAGCACGGGTCCCTTTTTTGTAATCAAGGGCAGGATGAGTCCGAGGTGCCTGAGGTGCGCCCTGCACCCAGAACATAGTATAATGATGGAAGCCACTGTAAAGGATACCTCGATAATAACCCTTGGTTAAGTACCTGATCGACAAGAATAATGGGAGGTTCGTATGGTTAATACTTACACTTACAACCGACGGGAAGAGCTGGCTAATGCAATTACACACGGGATTGGCGCGGCCTTGAGCGTAGCGGCTCTTGTGCTTCTGATCGTCTTTGCGAGCACACAAGGTACAGCTTGGCATGTCGTGAGCTTTACCATTTATGGCGTAACGATGCTGCTGCAATACACGAATTCGATGCTGCTCCATAGCTTTAAAGAAGGCAAGGTTAAGGATTTGTTCGAATTTTTCGATCATTCCTGTATCTATCTGTTCATTGCCGGCACGTATACGCCATTCCTGCTGACGGCGCTACGCGGCACGCTGGGCTGGACGTTGTTCGGCATTATTTGGGGAATCGCAGTTGCTGGTGTGATATTCAAGGTGTTTTTTACGAAGCGCTTTTTGTTCATGTCTACTGCGTTCTACCTTGCGATGGGCTGGCTCATCGTCATTGTCTGGAATCCGCTGGTGGCTATCATACCTCATGAAGGAATCATGCTACTGGCGGGTGGAGGGGCCATGTATACGCTCGGGACGATCTTCTATGTGTGGAAGGCATTTCCCTATCATCATGCGGTATGGCATCTGTTTGTATTAGGCGGTAGCATTTTGCACTTTTTTGCTGTGCTGCTCTATCTGACACCGCTCAAAATCTAGGCTCAGGTTAGGGGAATTCAAGTCATTTCATTGTGACAAGGAGAAATGCTTGACAACGTGTTTTCTTTTAGGTATGATAAGGAACGTTGAAAAGAAGTGTAAAGTGTTTTTCCTTGACGATGGGGGTGCCCAAAATGAGTCAGGAGAATCGACTCGAGAAGACAACCAGAATTAACCTGCTGTTTGACTTCTATGAACCTTTGCTGACAGACAAGCAGCAGATGTTCCTCAAATATTATTTTCATGATGATTTCTCCCTGGGAGAGATTGCAGCAGAATTCGAAATCAGCCGTCAGGCTGTATATGAACATATCAAGCGTGCCGAGCAGGTGCTCGACATGTACGAAGAGAAGCTTGGATTGCTAGCCAGACATGAACGGCGAGCAGGAGAGCTTGAACGCCTGCAGGGTCATCTCGCGAAACTCATGTCGCAGACGGATATGCCACATGAGGCGACATTGCAGCAGATGAATGACATCGTGAGTCGCTTGCAGGAAATATAATCTGTTCGTGCGATGAGATTCACTGGTGAGTAGTCACAACATGAAAGAGGGAGGTGTGACTGTATGGCATTTGAAGGATTGTCCACCCGACTTCAGAGCGTGTTCAGCAAGCTGCGGGGCAAGGGTAAGGTATCCGAGGATGATGTAGCTCAAGCCATGCGTGAGGTCCGGCTGGCTCTGCTCGAGGCTGACGTTAACTTCAAGGTCGTGAAGGACTTCATTGCGAAGGTTAAGGAAAAGGCTGTCGGTAAGGAAGTCATGGACAGCTTCACACCTGGCATGGTCATTATCGACATCGTTAACAAGGAACTGACCGAGCTGATGGGCGGAAGCCAGGCAAAGCTTGCCAAGGCTAATAAGCCGCCTACAGTGATTATGATGGTAGGTCTGCAGGGTGCCGGTAAGACGACCACTACAGGTAAGCTTGCGAAGCTGCTGCAGAAGCAGAATCATCGCCCCTTGCTGGTAGCTGGCGATATCTACCGCCCAGCGGCCATCAAGCAGCTCCAGATCCTTGGAGAGCAGATCAAGGCGCCGGTATTCTCGCTAGGAGATCAGACCAGCCCCGTTGAGATTGCCAGACAAGGTATGCAGCATGCGAAGGAGAACGGGCATGACTATGTCATCGTCGATACCGCAGGGCGCCTGCATATCGATGAGGAACTGATGGAGGAGCTCAAGCAAATCCATAGTGTGGTCCAGCCTGATGAGGTTCTGCTCGTTGTAGACGCAATGACAGGACAGGATGCTGTCAACGTGGCGGAGCATTTCAACTCCCAGCTCGAGCTTACTGGAGTAGTCCTGACCAAGCTCGACGGTGACACACGCGGTGGTGCGGCGCTCTCGGTCAAGGCGGTTACAGGCTGTCCGATCAAGTTCGCCTCCATGGGTGAGAAGCTGGATGCGTTGGAGCCCTTCCATCCTGAACGGATGGCTTCACGGATTCTAGGTATGGGCGATATGCTCTCACTCATTGAGAAGGCCCAGTCTAATATAGACGCCGACAAAGCAAAAGAGATGGAGCGCAAAATGCGCAACGCCGAATTCACGTTCGAGGATTTCCTTGAACAGATGGATCAGGTGAAGAAGCTAGGTCCTCTCGATCAGATTCTGGACATGATCCCCGGTATGGGCAACATGAAGCAGATGAAGGACATCAAGGTGGACGACAAGCAAATGGGACGCATCGAAGCTATTGTGCACTCCATGACGACTGAAGAGAAGCAGCAGCCTGATCTCATCAATCACAGCCGTCGCAAACGGATTGCACTGGGAAGCGGAACGTCGTTGGCTGAGGTCAATCGGCTCATCAAGCAGTTCGACGAAATGCGCCGGATGATGAAGCAATTCTCGGACATGATGGGGCCGAAGGGTCCAAAGAATAAAAAGGCTTTAAAGCAGCTTAAAGGTCTGGGCAAAGGGATGCGTTTCCCGTTCAGATAATGATCAGAGGTTCATGATCGTCGTTTCGGCTTATGCCGAAGTGAGCGTGGAATGATATAGCAAGTACATTCTATTTCTTGAAGGAGGTGAATTTCATGGCAGTTCGTATTCGTCTGAAACGTATGGGTGCGCATAAAGCGCCTTTCTATCGCGTGGTGGTATCTGATTCCCGTTCCCCTCGTGACGGTCGCTTTATCGAGGAAATCGGTTACTACAACCCGGTTGCACAACCGGCTGTTGTTAACATCGATGAAGAGAAAGCGCTGAAATGGCTGCAAAACGGTGCACAAGCATCTGATACCGTTCGCAACCTGCTGAGCAAAGCTGGTGTAATGAAAAAACACCATGAGCTTAGACAGCAAAAATAAGTTGCTGATTCGGAGGGTCGTAAGTGGAAGAATTAGTGATAATCATTGCTAAGGCTTTAGTAGATCATCCGGAAGATGTAACCGTGAAGACGGTCGAGAAGGATCGGCTTGTCGTATATGAGCTGGCTGTACATCCTGATGATGTCGGCAAGGTCATCGGTAAGCAGGGCCGGATCGCCAAAGCGCTTCGTACTGTGGTTACATCAGCAGCAGTTAAGATGGATAAACGGGTTACCGTTGATATCATATCTTAAGATATAGGAAAGGGGGTTAGGATGAATGTCCTAGCCCCCTTTCGTACATGCTGAAGGTGTTATGTCCGGTTGCTAGAACGTGAAAAAGTAGGAGGGGCAAGATGCAACAGTTATTAAATGTCGGCAAGATCGTTAACACGCACGGCATTCGCGGTGAACTGAAGATATTGTCTTCCACGGATTTTCCCGAGGACCGATTTGCCAAAGGAAGTGAGCTTCTCATCGTCTCCGAGCAGGGTACTCCGATTCCGGTAACGGTGGAGACCTCACGTTTCCAAAAGAATATGGTCGTTGTGAAATTCAAGGAATATGGAAATATCAATGATGTCGAGAAATATAAAGGCAGCATGCTGAAGATAACAGCGGATCGGCAGGGCGAGCTGGAGCAGGATGAATTCTACTTTCATCAGATTGTAGGCTGTGAGGTATTCACGGAGGAAGGCGAGCTGCTGGGGACTATCAAGGAGATTCTGACACCAGGAGCCAATGATGTGTGGGTAGTGAAGCAGAAGAGCGGAAAAGATCTGCTACTGCCTTATATCAAGGAGGTTGTGCTACAGGTGGATGTGCCTGAGAAACGTATAACCGTGCGGCTTATGGAAGGGCTATTGTAATATGAGAGTGGATGTATTAACCCTTTTTCCGGAAATGTTCGAGGGGGTATTCGGCACAAGCATTCTCGGCAAGGCAAGAGAAAAGGGAATTGTCTCGCTGGAGGCTGTTAATTTTCGGGCATACGCAACGAACAAGCATAATACCGTCGATGATACGCCATATGGTGGAGGCGGAGGCATGGTGCTCAAGCCAGATCCGATATTCGCCGCCGTAGAGGACTTGCTTGCACGCAAGCAGGAAGCTGAACAGGGTGATCAGGAAGGAAGACAGCCACGCATCATTCTCATGTGTCCGCAAGGGGATACGTTCACCCAGCAGAAGGCAGAGGAGCTGTCCCGTGAGGAGCATCTGATCTTCGTCTGCGGGCATTATGAAGGCTACGATGAACGCATTCGGGAGCATCTGGTGACGGACGAGCTGTCTATTGGCGATTATGTGCTCACTGGCGGAGAATTGCCAGCCATGACGGTCATTGATAGCGTAGTGCGACTGCTGCCCGGAGTACTGGGTAACGAGAGCAGCGCGATAACGGATTCCTTCAGCACAGGTCTGCTTGAATATCCGCATTATACGCGACCTCCCGAGTTCCGTGGGTGGAAGGTGCCTGATATTCTGCTCTCTGGCCATCATGCGAATATCGAGCAGTGGCGGCGACAGGAGTCTTTGCGTCGAACATGGGAGCGCCGTCCTGAGCTGCTGGAGCAGGCAGAGCTGACGACGAAGGAACGGGAATGGCTGCGTAAGCTGGAGCAAGAGAATATCTAGGATCTTGACCGAATCTGACTTCGTGTTGAATGATCTGGGTAGCCGTAGTCGTATCTACAAAGATTATCATCAGAATGATGATTGTAAGATGAGGTATAAAGAATGAATATGAATATGAATATAGTTGAATCCTATTGGAATCTATATGCCAAAGAGCATGGGCTGACCCTCAGTATCCCACCAGCATGGATGTTCGGTGACGGCTCCAAAGAAATGGGAGATGAGCTGGGGAGCTTGGTCGTTCAAGGCATCAAAACGGGGACATGTGCTGCTCATTGTATCCATGAGCTTGAGGGAGAGCCTATCCCTCAAGTGAATGATTATGCGATTATATTGGATGGTGACAATGAACCACTAGCAATCATCCAGTATACAAATATAGACTTCGTCAACATGAATGAGGTCACAGCCGAGTTCGCAAGGTCTGAGGGCGAGGGAGATTTGAGCTATGATTACTGGTACCGTGAGCATGTCAAATTCTTCACGTGGGAACTGGGACTTCATGGTATGACATTTACCCCTGAGTTGTTACTCGTCTGCCAGACATTTCAGGTCGTACATCACCGATAGAGCTTACAGTCTGGACGGCTCTGCAGGTATTTGTAATAGTAGAGGTAGATGTCTATAATTAGAGGCATGACTTGATGTAGATCACGTGCAGTCAGTGCAATGGCTACCCCAAAGGGTAACACCAGCAAAAATCAACAAATTGTATATATCCCCTCTAATTGTTGTTGCAATACCCTGCCCTCCATGATACAATACATCTGTTGTGTGTAATACGGTGGTCCGCTGTGGATGATGAAGGAAACGGATGAGTTTCTGGAAGATGCATGAACACCTGTACGGAAGGAGGGAGTCCTAGATGAATATCGTCCAAGCGATTACTCAAGAACAACTTCGCAAGGATATTCCGAGCTTTCGTCCTGGCGACACTTTAAAAGTGCACGTTAAGGTTATCGAGGGAACTCGTGAGCGTATCCAATTGTTCGAAGGTGTTGTGATCAAGCGCCGTGGTGGTGGAATTAGTGAGACTTTTACAGTTCGTAAAATTTCTTACGGTGTAGGTGTGGAAAGAACTTTCCCGCTTCATTCCCCAAAAATCGATAAAATCGATGTGGCTCGCCGTGGTAAAGTGCGTCGTGCGAAGCTTTATTATCTTCGTGAACTGCGCGGTAAAGCAGCGAGAATTAAAGAAATTCGTTAATATAACGAATAACGTGAGGGGCTTGATTACAAGCTCCTTTCGTTTTTTTCTGGAGAAATTCGGGGCAGGCTGCACTTGTTCATCAGGTGGTCTCGTAATCGAATAACGATACATAAGAGTACAAGTAATCGACTAGAAGGGAGCAGTCTGAGCTATGGAGCAGCCACACGGGCAGGGAGCTGGCGAGCAGTCGGTACATCAAGGCGGGAATTCAGGCGAGAAGCAGAAGAACGAGATTCTGGAATGGGTTAAGGCCATTGCAATAGCCCTGGTTGTTGTCTTTTTGATTCGTTGGTTCTTGTTCAAGCCATTCATTGTGGAAGGTCCATCGATGCAGCCTAATTTTCACACCGGGGAACGGGTTATCGTGAATGAGATTCTGTACAGTATCCGTGAACCCAAGCGTGGAGAGGTCATCGTATTCCATGTGCCTGAAGAGGGACGAGACTTCATTAAGCGCGTTATTGCTGTCGCTGGAGATACGGTCAAAGTAGAAGGGGATAAGGTTACGGTAAACGGAGAGCCTATTCCTGAGACTTATATTCACGAGGCTGTTGAGGCAGCTCAAGCAGAGGGTCGAGAGTATAACTCCCTGATGGATTTCCCGAATGGAACGGTAACGGACGATAAAGTCCCTGAGGGAACGATCTTTGTCATGGGGGATAATCGCTCCAACAGCACAGACAGCCGCCGGATCGGTTACATCAAGCTGGATGAGATTGTAGGGCGAGCTGATGTTATTTTCTGGCCCATCAAAGATATGAAATGGATTAATCATAGTGAATAAGCGGTGGTATGGCTTCATGTCATTTAACCGCTTGTAGAATGAGGTGATGACGGTGACGATTCAATGGTTTCCTGGACATATGACCAAAGCGCGCCGCCAAATACAGGAGAAGCTGAAGCTGATTGATCTGGTCATCGAGCTGATCGATGCAAGGCTTCCACTGTCCAGTCGTAATCCCATGATTGACGAGATTTTGCAGGGCAAGCCGCGGATGATTGTCATGAACAAGGCGGATTTGGCGGACCCGGCGGTCTCGCAGGAATGGATCGCGTATTTCAAGGAGCAGGGCCATACAGCACTGCAAGTCGATGCGCAGACGGGAACAGGGATCAAGGACATACCTGTGCAAGCCAAGCTCTTGCTGAAGGAGAAGATCGACAGACAGCTTGCGAAGGGGATTAACCCGCGAGCGATTCGGGCTCTCATTGTAGGAATTCCGAATGTCGGCAAATCCACGCTCATCAATCGTATGGCTGGTAGGAGTATTGCAGCTACGGGCGATCGTCCTGGCGTAACCAAAGCGCAGCAGTGGATCAAGATTGGCGAGATTGAGCTGCTGGATACACCAGGTATCCTGTGGCCCAAGTTCGAGGATCAAAATGTCGGGTATCGTCTGGCTGTGACCGGAGCGATCAAGGAAGAGATTCTGAACGTCGAGGAAGTAGCTTTTTTCGGAGTCAAATACCTGGTTCAATACTACTGGGATACAATGGCAGAGCGATATGGGCTAACCGAGAAGCCGCAGGATATTGAGAACCCTAACGAGATTGTTGAGGTTATGGAAGCAGTAGGGCGCAAGCGTGGCTGTATCGTTAGTGGTGGACAGGTGGACCTGGAGAAGGCTTCGCTGGTAATCCTACGCGATTTGCGTGCAGGCAAGCTGGGACGCTTGACACTGGAGGCACCTTACTAGGAGCTGTGAAGATCTAGTTAGGCTACTCGCATGATGTTAGTCTAAGCTATAGGCAAGCGAAAGGAAGCACCTTTCGTGTCTCGTTCAGAGATGCGGAAGGTTTTTTTGTATGTAATGGAGTTATGTAATTGAGTACGGATGACTCTAAGCATCTGGCCATGTTAGTGGGCTTCTAGAAGCAATCTCATTGAACTGTGAGACAGAAATTGGTGGCGAAAGTTCTCTGTAACCTGGACTCATAAATGTGTTAAGATGGGCTGTATCCATATGAAAATAGCTGGGAGAATGTGAGCTGCTGCAGGCGAGGGAGCCCTGTCGAGCGCTGTAAAGCTTGCTGTTCTATTGAACAATGATTATAAGCAGATGAACAGTCAGCTTAGGGCTGACAATTCGTTTCTCAAGGGCTTCCTCGCTTATCCGATAACGACTACGATCCCCGGATCATTACACATGAAATCAGATTCGGACAAGGTACTATAATGGCGGAAGCCAAGGAATTAATCAAATCGAAATATATGTAAAGCGGGTGCTGTAATGAGTGAAATGCTGCGTTATGAACGTGAATGCTGGAAGGAAGGCTATCAGTCGATAGCTGGAATTGATGAGGTAGGCCGTGGATGCTTGTTCGGGGATGTGGTCGCGGCAGCGGTCATCCTGCCTCCTGAGCTGGAGCTGGAGGGTGTCACGGATTCCAAAAAGCTGAGCGACAAGAAGCGGGACATGTACTATGAACAGATTATGGAGAAGGCATTAGCAGTCGGAATTGGCTTCGTAAGTGCTCAGGTGATTGACGAGATCAATATTAAGCAGGCAGCTCGTCTGGCCATGAAGCAGGCCGTTGAGGGCTTGCAGCTTGCCCCGGATTATCTGCTGGTCGATGCGGAAAAGGTAGCTCTTAATATCCCGCAATTGTCGATTATAAAAGGGGATGCCAATAGTCAGTCGATTGCTGCTGCATCCATTATCGCCAAGGTCACTCGTGACCGTCTATGTCAGACGGAATGGGAGGCCAAGTATCCGGAGTACGGTATTGCTATACATAAGGGTTATGCTACCAAATTTCATAGAGAACAGATTGTGGCCTTGGGACCAACGCCGATGCATCGAAGAAGCTTCCTGAGCAGTCTGCTGACGGAGCAGCCGACACTATTTGATTTGTAATTTGATCCGTAGCTTGAGCTGCTAAAAATATGTACAAGAACATTTTGTCTATCAGCTAAATTCGTTCTGTAAGTACATTCTTGATGTCTGAATTCAGAGGTAGGGCAGTCGGGAGAGCGGGCTCATGACTTGGCCTGAAATGACCGATATATACAAGAAAAGAAGCAAATGAACAGAGATACAAGAAAAGCAATGTGAGGACAAGTCCTCCATGTGATGACAATCAGCAAAACCTGATCTAGCACATGTTGCGGAAAGCATATAGATGATATTAATCCTGATCATGTAAGGAGGTTCGCCATGAACATCGGATCGGTCATCCGTGGGTTGATGGGAGATGCCAAGGCCGGAGACGGTAAAAAGCTGGAGCTGCAGACGGGGCAAGTCGTGCGGGGTACAGTAATGCAGGTATCCGATGACGGCAACGAAGCGGTTATCCAAATCCAAGGTGCACAAGTACGGGCCAAGCTAGAGACACCACTACAGGCAGGTCAGACAACCTTGCTGCAGGTGCAGCCTCCCGGCGAGAACGGGATGGCGGTGCTCAAGCCTTTGTCCCAATCCCCGTACCTGCCATTGCCGTCTGTCTCGCTGTCAGAGGTGCTGAAATCTGTTGCCTTGCCAGATACAGCGGACAATCGGGAGCTTATTCAATTGATGCAGCGTAACGGCATCCCACTGACGCAGGAGAATGCCAAAAGCTTGCGTGAGGTTGCCAATCAGCTGCTTCCAGGAGGAGTCAAGCTGGATGCGCTTGTTCAATCGGCGGCGGTAGCTCTACAGCGAGGACTTCCTATGACTCCACAAAGCATTGCTGGCCTACAGCAGGCGATCTTCGGGCCTTCGCTTGACCAATTACTGACTTCTCTAGAGAAGTTGGTGGATCAGGCATTGCGTCAAGGAAATAACAATACTGGTACAGCAAACGGATCACCAACACCAGGCGGAGCAGGCAATGCTGCGACTGGTGGAGGGAGCTTGTCGCAGGGAATCGGCGGACAGCAAGCAGGAGTAGCCGGGGGAAGCCAAGGACTGACAGGCAGTCCGAGCAGTAGCGCTGCGAATACGACCAATACAGGTACATCTGCAAGTGCAGGAGCGACTGCTAGCAATGCACCTTCTCAAGGAACAGGTTCAGCAGCTGGGACCACTGCTCCTACTGGTATGGGAGCAGGAATTACAGGTCAGGGACAGCCATTAGCTTCTGCAGGAGGTCCTACAACCGTTCAGGCTGGACCACAGCAGGGAACTGGTGGTACAGCAGGAGTAACAGGGAATGCAACGGGTGGAGCAAGTCCAGCAGTTAATGGGCCACAGTCAGGAGCAACGGGTACGACAGTAACGACAGCTGGCGCAGCTACTGGCCTGACTGGAGCAACAGGAAATACGGCAGCAAGTACCCCTATGGCAGGCGTTATTGCTGCTAACGCATCTGGTGCAGCAGCACTGACCCAGCAGGCAGACGGTGAGAGTGCAACAAATCAAGGGCCTGCTGCAGCGGGACGTGCGGCAGAGGCTAGCTCTGGAAGCGGGACTGCGGCTACAGGAACGCCGGAGTCAGGTGCGCAGCTTCAGCAGCTACGTACGGTGCTGCAGGAGCTGCGCGGTCTGGTGCCGGCTCCGTTGGCACCAGCGCAAGCATCCGCGCCAGAGCATAGCCAAGGCGCGGCAACCGGGCGGGCTGGCGAAGCGCCACAGCCCGGAGAAGTCTCCGCTAGGCCAGCCGCGGAGACAGCAGGACAGCCGCCCGTCACCCGCGAAGCGGAGCCGTGGGTAGGGCGGCTGCTGAAGCTGCTCGGTGCAGAGCACGAGCAGCAGGTACTTCGCCCCGCGAATGGAAGCGGGGCGGGAAGAGAGCTGCCTGGCGTGGTACAGGCAGCGAATGGGCAGCAGGCGGATGCTGCTGCCACAGTCAAGGGGATGCTGCTGCAACTGATGAGCAGCAGCGACGACCTTCCGCCTGCACTGCGGGAGGCCGCACAGCAGGTGGTCCAGCACCTTACGGGTCAGCAGCTGCTGCTGAATACGGACCGCACGGCCCCCTTTGCGCAGGTGCATTTGTTCATACCTTTCATAGGCCCAGATGGCCAGGAGACGGCCTCGGTACAGATTCAGTCCCGACGTGGCAAGAAGGGCGAGCTGGACCCGGCGAACTGCCGGCTATGGTTCGATCTGGATATGCATGCCCTTGGACCGACGTTGTTGGATGTGCAGGTAGTGGATCGTATCGTTAGCGTTAAAGTGCACAATGATAGCGAATGGGCCGGGGCATTGCTGGAAAGCGGTAGAGATAGCGTCACGGAGGGGCTAGCTGGCATCGGTTATCAGCTGTTGTCCTTACGAACTGAGCCGATGCCAGTTCGAACTGAGCAGGAGTTAGATGTACCTGTGCGGGTGGCGGAGGATTATGCTCCGCAGACGTACAAAGGGGTGGATGTAAAAATATGAGTGATTCGTCAGAGCAAACATCCCTGGCAAGGAAAAAAGCTGTCGCTCTCAAATATGCACCAGGGGAGCATGAGGCTCCTATCTTAGTGGCTAAAGGAAGCGGCCGTCTGGCAGAGACGATTCTGGAGAGGGCCCGGGAGCATGGTGTTCCTGTGCAGGAGGACCCCGCCCTTGTGGAAGTATTATCGAAGCTGGATCTAGATGAGCAGATCCCTACAGAGCTGTATCATCTTGTAGCAGAGGTACTGACTTATATTTACCGGATGGATAAGCAGGCCGGAGGCACATCCTATGAATAGCTTTGACTTAGATGGGTCGGGGACTCCTGTTCCCAGTACTAGAGCTACGAGACGTGACAAAGGAAGCCTTGGCGAGATGACGGCGGCCGACTTTTTACAGGAGGGGGGCTATCTCCTGCGTGAGCGCAACTGGCGCTGTAGAAGCGGTGAGATCGATATCATTGCAGAGAATGAGGGTTCACTTGTATTTGTGGAGGTGCGTAGTCGTTCAGGGACAGCCTATGGTACTGCTACCGAGTCTGTGAATGCGCGCAAGCAGGCACAGGTTCGCAATGTGGCCGCCATTTACATGCATATTAAGGGTCTTCAGGATTGGCCTGTTCGCTTTGATGTCATCGCTGTGCAGCTGTTGCCAGACGGTAAGGCTCAGGTGACCGAACACATATGTGCGGCATTTTAATGCTGTAAGTGATTATAGTCTATACACAATGGGTCCTAAAGACTTAAACTTATTCATCACAACATCTGCAAAATCATATGAGCATACTATTCTGTATGCATCATACCAATCTATATGAGCCGTGAAGCACACAGGCTGTCTGTTCCTGGTTAGACCAGGATGGACAGTCTTTTTTATCTCCTTTCTTGAAAAGGATGGAATAAGTGAGGAGGTGCTGCGAGTGTAATGAGCTTCATGGATCACTTTCTTTGAGAGGTAATATTTAGAGTAGCAATTTATACTTGGATCACTAAGCACAGCTTGTTTGACAAGGGGAATGAGAGAAGCTATAGTTTAATTATTGAGAAGTGTTCTCATTTGCGACATGGTGTCTGGTTGAATAATTCATTATTTCAGATGTGATTGGCAGAGTATTCTGCGTCTTGGAATATGATGGCCTGTTATGCGGGAATGAGGATTACATAACACGATCTCTATAGGCTACTGCTGTAAATATCCAGATCGAACTAATAGATAGATACTTGAGGAGGAAGTCATATGAGCACAAATTCAGGATCAAATACAGAGGTGAATATCTCGGAGCAGGTGCTGGATGTCATTCGTGACCGCAGAACGGTTAAAAAGTTCAAACCAGATCCGATCCCAACCGAGACAATTACAGAGCTGCTGGATGTCGCTGTATGGGCGCCAAATCATAAGCTTCGTGAGCCATGGCGCTTCTTGCTCTTTACGGGAGATGGTCGCCAGCGCTTGGTGGATGCAATCTCAGCAGAGATTGGTGAGGAGAATAATCGCTTTGCTGAGGGGATTTTGCATAATCCGTTTGAGCTAGTGGTTGTGATGAAGGAGGACCCACGGCAGCTGGTGTGGGATGAGGACTTTGCGGCTGTAAGCGCGCTTGTTCAGAATTTTATGCTTGCAGCATGGAGCAAGGGAATCGGAACCTTCTGGGTAACGAAGCCGTTCCTGTACGGTCCTAAATTCCGTGAGCAATTGGACATTCTGCCTGGTGAAAAAGTAGTGGCAATGATCTACGGTGGATATCCTGACGTTATCCCCAAAGCACAGCCACGTACGGCTGCTGTAGAGAAGCTTACTTTGTTTGATCGGTAGGCTCGTAATCCAACTGTATGTGTGTGAGCCCAATTTTATATATACAATTCGTGAAGCTACTGAAATAGTGGAAGCACCCTTTTCATGTATAAGCAGGCGGTAAAGCCATGCTCAAATATAGATGAATGGGGTGTTTTTGTTATGTATGGAAAATTGGACAGTGCTTGCCTGTATGGTATTGATGGTGTACTTATTGAGGTCGAGACTGATCTGGCCAACGGCCTGCCACAGACAGCAATCATTGGTCTTCCGGATTCAGCCATCCGGGAAGCTGTGGAACGTGTTCGAGCAGCAATCAAAAATTGTGGCTTCACCTATCCTGCTCAGCGGGTGACGATTAATTTGGCTCCGGCAGATTTGCGAAAGGAAGGAACCGCCTTTGATCTGGCTATTGCTATTGGTCTATTGGCTACTAGTGGGCAAGTCGTGCTGCCTATGCAGAAGCGGACGCTGTTTATTGGTGAGCTGGCTTTGGACGGGAGTGTACGCCCTGTGAATGGGGTACTCTCCATGGTGGATGCAGCCAAAAGAGAGGGCTGTAACAGCGTACTTTTGCCGAAGGAGAACTGGGAGGAAGCTTGCCTCATTAGCGGTATCGACGTATACCCTTTGAGCCATTTGCGGGATCTAATCCGTCTAGCACATAGTCAGGTTGAGGCACGTTATTCATATGAAGCAGGGCATACAATGAGCAGTGTAGAGCACAATGGGGTGGCGGTTGACGGGGAAGCTGACAAGGGTACTCGTCAATTGATTGACAGTGAAAGGGTGATAGCGGAGCTGCGTGGGGTGAAAGGAGCCAAAGCCCCTATACGAATTTCTACTTATGAGTCGCTGCAATCACTTTCCTGCCCTACAGGACGAGGACGATCTGAGTCTGAGCATCCATTGAGAGCGGCGACACCTAATGTTGTGGAGGATTATGCGGATGTGCTTGGTCAACAACAGGCTAAGCGGGCGCTGGTGATTGCTGCGGCTGGTATGCATAATCTGCTGTTCATTGGCCCGCCGGGAACCGGAAAAACAATGCTGGTAAAGCGTCTGCCCACCATCATGCCAGCTTTAACAGAGTCAGAGGCTTTGGAGGTCACGAAGATTTTAAGTGCGGCTGGCAAATTGAAGGAAGCTCCTACCGGGCTTATACGTCAGCGTCCTTTCCGTTCTCCGCATCATACGATCTCTTCGGCAGGTCTGATCGGAGGCGGTAGCATTCCCCGTCCAGGTGAGGTGAGTCTAGCGCACAGGGGAGTATTATTTCTGGATGAGCTGCCTGAATTCAATCGTCAGGTGCTGGAGGTACTCCGCCAGCCACTCGAAGACCGTCATGTGACAATTAGCCGCTCTCGTGCTGTATTCACCTTTCCTGCTCAATTTATGCTAGCCGCTTCTATGAACCCGTGTCAATGCGGAAGACTGTTAAGTGGAGAATCTCATGGTGAGGTCTGTAGCTGCAGCCCAGCCAGAATCGCGCAATATCGCTCGCGGATCTCTGGGCCTCTTCTGGATCGAATCGATGTGCAGGTAGAGGTGCCGCGTCCGAAGGAATGGCGTAAGGAAACACAGAACCTCTCATCCGATGATATGCGACAGCAGGTATTGCAGGCCCAAGCCGTACAGGCTCAAAGGTATGCCAAGCTGCCAATTGCCTGGAATAGTGAGCTGTCAGGAAGGCTGCTGCGTAAGTATACGGAGCTGAACCTTGAGGCGGAGCAATTGCTGGAGCATACGGTGGAAGCGATTGGGCTGAGCATGCGTTCTTATGATCGTATCTTGAAGATGGCGCGGACGATAGCGGACCTGGCTGGAGAAGAGCATATTGAAGTAGCTCATGTTGCGGAGGCGATCCAGTACAGGAATCTGGATGTGAAGCAGGTGTATACGAGCTGATAGGAATTATTGACTGGTTTTTGATGTGGGATGGGGCGTTTTGAATCCTACACAGCTTAAAACCTTAATGAGATAGTATCGGAACGGTTTCAGTATGATACGAAGGGGCACGAGCAGCTTGGGAAAGGGCCCATCATTCTTTGTCTGGACCAATCAGGTAGTATGAAGAACCAAGATACGATCTCTAAAGGATTTGCTTTAGCTCTTATGAGTATTGCTCGGAAGCAAAGAAGGGATTTTGCTTGGATTCCGTTTTCTACACAAGCTAAAGAACCTACGATCTATGAACGCGGAAAAAGTAGTGTCCAGGATATGATTCGACTCGCTACAGTCTTTTTGAGCGGAGGAACAAGCTTCACAGCCCCATTGACGAAATCTGCTGAGGTGATTAAACAGAGCCGATTCCAGCAAGCGGACATTATCTTTGTTACAGATGGTGAAGCTCATGTGAATGATGAATACATTCGCTACTGGAATCAGTTGAAAAAGGAGAAGGGATTCTCAGTCCTTTCTCTATTACTCGGTACAGAGTCAATCCAGGGAGTACAGGGGTTTTCAGACAGAGTTGTTAAAGCTTCTTCTTTTGAAGATGAATCTGTATATGAAGCTTTTAAAATTTGATGAGGAACAGGACAGAATCTTGCTGTCCTGTTTCTTTATTTTGAGGAGGACTAATGATGAAAAGATCCAGTATTCAGCGTACAACAAAAAGCCTTTTGAACATGCGGGAGCGTATTCGCTTTGATCTCCCGTTTCAGCGCAACAGTGTGTGGAAGAATGATCGCCGTTCCTATCTTGTGGATTCAGCCATACGGGATCGTTATATCCCTAACATTCTTGTTTGGGATAACGGGGATGGTTACATCTGGGTTATTGATGGAAGGCAGCGTTGGGAGTCTATTTTCTTTTTTGCTGATAGCGATTATAAGCTTAGCAAGGGAACTGCGGATTTCAATGGTGAAACCATTGCTGGCAAGCGATACAATGAATTGTCTTCTGAAGCACAATTTGAATTCCTTACCTACAACTTCACGGTGACCGAATTCCGTGAATGCAGCTTTGAAGAAGTGGAGGAGATGTTCTACAGGGTAAATCAATCCGTTCCGTTGACTTCTACGGAGAAGACGAGAGTCAAAGTCAGTCCTGCTGTTCGTGAGGCAGTGCAGGAGTTAGGGCAGCATTTGTTCTTTGAGAAGATCGCCTTTACCAAGGCAGATCGCAATCGGTATGTGGATGAGCAACTGATCTGGCAGTTCATTGCTTCAGCTTCCAAACAAGACATTGATTTTGGGGGAGCGAGTCTGAATCAGTTCATATCCAATTTGGATGAGGTCCCAGCTCCAGTAACAGAGCTAATTGAACACAAGATTGACTTTATGGACGCTGCATTCCGCAATTGGGACCATGCCCAACGTAAAGTGCTAAGAAAGGTTCATGTTGGTAGCTTATTTCAAGTGGTCGATTTTGCACTTGAACATTCATGGTCTGAGGATCAGTTTGGATCATGGGCAGAATCGTTCCTAATAGACCGATATTCCGTCGATAGTCCATATGGCCAGCTTTGCCAAAAAGGAGCTACTAGCAAAGGTTTTGTGGCTAAGCGCTTGGGCCTGATGTCGAAGGATATGGAGCAGTTTCCATTGCAAATGGAATTGCCCAATTCGTGACCTAGGGGAAAGTTAATGAGAGAGTGGAGAGTCGTTTCACAGTGAGTGTACGACTCTTTTTCATATAACAGTCAGAATGGGGAGTTGGTGTTAGTCATGGACTTAATATTGGGCCAATTAGTGTAAGCGCTGGAGATTAAATAAGAGGAGTGAATTGGTGGGATAACATAAAAAGCTTGCTGCGCTTGCTGGACTAAATCCAGTAGCAGCTCCAGCTGACCAAGCTGTAGCGAGTGCAGCGTATCAAAAGGCATTAGATCAATGCTAGTTAATTAGGACTGCCCGCTGCTTATAAGACAGGGACAAAAGACATTCAAGTTCTAAAATAACCAGTTGCCGGAAATGATCCGGCGACTGGTTTGATAATATGTTTGCATCTCCTTTAGAATGATTAAAACCTTTTAGAATTTAAGTAGGATGCTATATTGTCAAAGTCACCATATATGGTTTTAAGATTGATTCCAATAAAGTCAAGTTCTTCAAGAATGCTATTTTGATCTTTAATTATCAAGGTCTTTTGAGGAATGACTGATTGTTTTATTATTGCATTTGCTACATCTTCATGTTCAGTTGCATATGTGTGAAAAAGCTGATAGAGAAAGAGACCATCTTGATTACGTATTCTATCAAATTTGTAAGGTGTTCTATATATTAAATATGGAATTTTTGGAAATTCAGGTTCATTCTTGAGTTTTTAAAATGAACTTGAGGCTACAGCATTAAAATATTCCCAAAGAAGTATGATGTTAATTCACATCATCAGAAACGTTCAAGTGTTGGATGCTAAATCTTGATTTATAATGCTCAAACAGGTTATGTTTTTTTTTCAAGCTTTTCAGGAGGTAAATTAACCTTTTCAAGAGGCGAAATCGTGAGAAGCTCAATTAAATCGCTGTTTATAATCGGCACTGGTACAGTTTCTATATACTTATTTAAGATGTTGTATAAATATGGAGAAGTAGAGAAGGAATTCGATCTAAGCATGAAGGAAGTCAATGACTTAGAAACTTAGAGCATTTTACATGGCTTATTTTTCCCTAGCATATAATTATCTTGTGATGATTATTGTCAGTATTATCTTAATCATTCCGCTTTTCTTACGAAGCCCAATTAGCGCGTGCCGATTGAGGTTCGGAACGCGCTAGCTGTTTAGCTTTTACTGTCACTTGTTAGGGGATGCATTGTATAGATTGTATGCCTACATTTTACTAGCCAGCAATTCCACCAATTGGGTTGCTTCCGCCCCGGTCACGGGCCGATTTGGTACAAAATGGGTTTCTGAATCACCCTTCAGGATTCCTGCTGCCACAGAGCGCCCAATAGCTTCAGAAGCCCAATGACTTGTCGGTACGTCGTTGAACGCTGCCGGGCTTGCTGTCGAAGAGGCTTGCTGTTGGGACGCATTCCGCATAACATTATCAGCGATCGTAGCAAGCTGCGCCCGTGTCACAGCCAAATTCGGGTTAAACAGGCCTGCGCTGCTTCCTCTCATGATCCCAGCTGTAGTAGTTTGGCGAATAGCCAAGTCCTGAAGAGTATTTCCGGTATCCGTGTAAATATCTGTACCGATTACTTTGCTTAGCTTGAGCCGGTCAGACAATAGAGCAGCCAATTCTGCGCGTGTCACTTGAGCATCCTTCTGCAGCGAGACTGGGGCGGTATTTGCTTTTTTCTGCTCAAATAACCAATCCAACATGTTCTTATCGTTAAATACCGGTATCCATGAACAGTGTCTAAAATCTCCGTAGAGCTGTTGAGAGGCCAAGAACGCATCATCATAAATGGTTAGCTTGGACTGATTATTGCCCAATCCGGTCAATGCTTCATACGCCAGCGTACTTGTCCGGCTATCCGTGATTGGGTCATTTTGTGCATGTACCAGCCATACCGGCACATCTGTCAGATCTTTCAGTTCGGATTTAAACGTATCTGCGGATCCTTTGTAATCTGCTACGGCGTCCTTCGCCGCAATAACAATGGAGCCGGCAAATAGATCCGGATACTGCATCAGGAAACGAAGAGCGCCACCACCGCCGCTGGATGCCCCTACAACATAGATTCTGTTCGGATCAACCTCGCCAGAATCGACGAGCTCCTTGATTAACTCGGCCTGAATCTCGAAATAATCTTGCATCAACGAAAGTTCATCGGGATTGTTATAAATTTTCCAACCGTAGTTAGTTGGAAACTGTACCGATAGAACGGAGGTATCGTAACCTGCATCTGTCCAGGCAACTGCACCTTTGTTCTCAGTGAGCTGCTTCAGGTTGTCTGTTCCAACCTCTCCACCGCCGTGCAGCCATACGATCAGAGGTTGCGGTTCCACCGATTCGGACAGTTTAAGCCGATAGCTCAACTTTACCCCGTTAGTGCCGGTATACTCTCCCGGAGCAAAGTCATCTAAGGTTTGTGTTTTCACTACGGTCACTGAAGCCTTATCAAACGACAACTCGGGGTATCGTTCGTTTGTCACGGCAAACGCAGACACCGGACCTCCGGCATATTTAAATGGCTTAACTTTAAGTGATAAAGCGTTTTCCTTCCAACTTAGTTCAACCCCGTCATCCGCATAATTCTCTTGAACAGTCTCGTTTTTCTCGTTAACCGGATAACCGTTATAATTACCGGTAATTTCAAAGTCGGACGCTTTTAAATCAGCATAGGAGTTAGCGCTTCCCAACTGCAGATCAAACGATTCAACCATTCTTCCTGTATCGCCGATATACGTGTTTGCCGTAATCTGCGCAGGAGAAGCTGCTGCTTCTGCCTTCGCAGGCAGTTCACCTGTTAGGATGGTGCCAGCCGCCAATGCTAACGATAGCATAAGAGCAGAACCCTTTTTCAATTTCATCCTAAGTACCTCCAGTAATAGATTTTGTTGTATCTTACATAGTGAGTCGGATCAGACCATTAAAAATGAAAAAACCTAAGCCGAATCGACATGGAGAATTCCAATGTCTGATTCGATTTAGGTTTTGCCCGATTAAACGGTTACAATCCACATCGTATCTACATGAGAAATCATAAATACGAATATTTTAAAAGTCAATATTTTTTTCTTGTTGAAAACGTTGTCCCCATCTTATATAATGAATTTACAATTAATATTAGGGTTGTTACTGTATTGCAGGCAAAGCCTAAACCAATCCATGCTAAATTACATTTAGTTTTGGATTTGTTTGGGCTTCTTTGTTAGTAAAATGTAAAAAGTGGGCGATCTCATGAGGATAAAAAAAGTTTATAACAATAATGTTGCACTGGTTGAAGGGCATAATCGATCTGAGGTCATTGTTATTGGAAAAGGACTTGCCTATCAGAAAGTGCCGGGTGAAAATATAGATCCATCAAGGATTGAGAAGACCTTCGTAATGGAGACTAAGGAATTATCAGAGCGACTATCTAAATTACTAAGTGAGATTCCTACAAAGCATCTAGAGTTGACAGATCAAATTATCCGTTATGCAGCAAAAGATCTGGACACATCCTTTAGTAATAATATCTACCTGGCTCTGACAGATCATATCAGCTACGCAATTACGCGCTCCACACAGGGGTTGAATCTTAAAAATGCGCTGCTATGGGAGATACAGAAGTTCTATCCGAAGGAATATCACACGGCAATGCATGCATTACATTTAATCGAAAAGGAAACCGGTCTAAAATTGCCTGTAGATGAAGCTGCCTTTATCGCAATGCATTTCGTAAACGGTCAGCAAGATGGTCAGGAAATGGAACAGACCTTGCTGGTTACTCAGATGGTTCAGGGCATTCTTAATATAGTAACACTTCATTATGGGATTGAACTGGATGAGACTTCACTGAATTACAGCCGTTTTTTGACCCATTTGAAATACTTTTCCTATCGCGCTATGCGTCATGAATCGATTCCTTCTGAGGATGATGAGCTTTACAAGCAAGTCGTTCTCAAGTATCCCGAAGCTTTTGCCTGCAGTGAAAAGGTAAGTGCCTATTTACGGGAAGAGTATCAAGTTGAGACAACCGAAAGCGAAATGGTCTATTTTATGCTCCATATTAGGCGTGTGACCAGCAGAGACTAGCCAATTACAATAAAGATCAGGGTTGTTACCATCAGTTGGGCAAAGCCTGAATAAGTGATAAGTGTACTGTTACTCAGTGTACTTCATCGCCTATTCAGGTTTTTTTTCATATAAACCAGAATGAGATCTAAAGGAGCGAGCACAAATGAAATACGAAAGTTTAGCCAAAGATATTGTGCAGAACATCGGTGGAGAAGAGAATATTACCAATCTTGTCCACTGTGCAACAAGATTAAGATTTAATCTCAAGGACAATCAGCGCCCTGATAAGGAGAAACTGAAAAGCTTAGAGGGGGTTTTGAGTGTCGTAGAAAGCGGCGGTCAATTCCAAGTGGTAGTCGGAAATGACGTTGCTCACGTATATCAAGAAATTAAAAAAAACAGCAAACTAGGGGAAGGGAATTCCGCATCAGCAGATGCAAATCAATCTAAAGAGAAAATGATGTCTAGAATTTTTGCAGTGATTTCAGGAAGTCTTTCACCCTTATTGCCTGCAATGGCCGGAGCGGGGATACTTAAAGCTTTTTTAACCTTATTCACAACCTTTGGTTGGATATCTGCTGAAAGCGGAACTTATCTCATTCTGGCTGCGGCAGCAAATGCCGTCTTTTATTTCCTACCTATATTCCTGGGTATCTCAGCATCGTTCAAGTTTGGCACAAATCCCTATGTAGGTGGGGTTATCGGTGCAGCTTTAATGGAACCGAATTTTACAGGGCTATTAGCCAATGGTGATACTTCTTCTTTTCTTGGCATTCCAGTAGTCTTGATGGATTATTCATCAACCGTCTTTCCGGTATTCGTAGCCATTTGGATTTTCTCTTATGTAGAGAAATTTTTAAAGAAAATCATTCATAAAGAGCTTCAGACATTTATGGTTCCACTGTTGTCTTTAGTCATTATTGTACCGCTCACTGCGATGATCTTCGGCCCATTTGGAGTATATATCGGAAACGCGATTGCAGATGCGATTAATTATCTTATGGGAGTTAGCGGGCTGTTAACTGGTGCTGTTATTGGCGGATTGATCTTTTTCCTTGTGGTGTTTGGGCTTCACTGGGGTATTATTCCAATCGTACTGGCAAATCTAGCCAATGGAACTGATCCAATCCTTGCGATGTGGGGGGCATCTAACTTTGCAATGGCAGGGGTGGCACTGGCTGTCTTCCTGAAATCCAAAGAGAAATCTTTGAAATCCATTGCCGGTTCTTCTACATTAAGCCTATTGTTGGCTGGTGTCTCCGAGCCGACCGTTTATGGGATACTGCTGCGCCACAAGCGCACGATTCCCTATGTTATTATTGCCGGAGCTGTCGGTGGGGCGATTAATGGCGGTTTCCAAACGTATGCTACGGCATTTGTTTTCCAGAATATTTTCTCTATCGGTGCGTTTGAACCTGTGGGTTACTATTTAATCGGGATTGCAGCCGCTATGGGGATTGGTTTGATTCTGACGCTTCTATTAGGATACCAAGACAAAAAAAAATCCGGGGCAGTGACAGAAACAAATAACACCGCTCCAGTAGTAGAAAAAAAGGCCGTTCAACCGGGCGTAAGTACCACCTCTTCTAATAATGCATCAACCTCGAAGAATGAAGTACTTCTGAGCCCCTTAACTGGAGAATTGAAATCGTTGACTCAAGTTCCCGATCCTGCTTTTGCAGAAGGGGCTATGGGGAAAGGCATTGCTATTATTCCGAGTGTTGGCCAAGCTGTATCTCCAGTGAACGGTACGGTTGGTACTATCCTCAAGTCAGGCCATGCTGTCATTCTGCTGTCTGAGAGCGGTGCGGAAATACTGATTCATATCGGGATCAACACTGTTCAATTAAAGGGGCAATATTTCACCCCTCGGGTTAAGGCAGGAGATCATGTACGCACAGGGGAAGTACTGATTGAGTTTGAGCTTGAGAAGATCAAGGAAGCCGGCTACAATCCGATCACTCCAATTATTATCTCGAATACCGGCGATTATCTAGATGTGATTGAAACAACAAACTCAAGGGTTACCGCTCAAGATAAGTTGCTGACTCTTGTTATCTAAGCAGAACTTGTCAGAAAGGAGACTCACTTTGCATTCAACACACACGGTAGTAACTCAATAATTTGAAATCTCCGGAATTATTGGAGAAGTTAAAAAAAGTAAATGTTACTTTAAGCACTTATGCAGTCGTGAACTGTGCCCCATAAGAAGGGCGCAGTTCAGTTTTTCGTTATCAAAATGACACATGGAGTTGTTAGATGAGAGCTATAATCTGACCCCCAAATGATGCTTTTGCAGATGCCAGTTACGTCCTTCTGTTCATCTCAATAACACATCCAATTATATACGGGATACCTAGTCTCTATTAATTCTTACTATTCTGCAACGAATTGTTTACTGTCTTTATTAAAGCTATATTCTGTGGTCAATGTATCACCCTGTCCTTCTGTATTTCTCGTGGTTACGATCAGCTTTTCGTTTTTATTAGCGGGAGTACTAACTTTTTCATAATTGATAGAATCCTGAACTTTCTCAGCATTTTTAAAAGTGATTGAAAATGCGTCTTCACTTTTTTTATCAATGCCAAAAGCATAAGAATTATACCCTCTTGAAGATGTGTATTCAGGAGTAAGTAAGAAAACGTCTATTGTATCAAAACTGATTTTCTCGAAGGAAATAGGTTGGTCAGAAGGTTGGATAAAAACAAGATCCTGTAATTTTTTTAATTCTTTTATTTCTTTTTTATCCTCATTATGCTTATAAATCACGGAGTAATTACTTTGATAAAAGAAGTCGCCTTCTTTCCCTAGAACACTTGGTATAGTGACATGTCCAATCGCTTCTTTTCCTTCTGAAATAACATATAACTCACCATTACCTGTATCTATCCGGGCCCGAACAGTCGGGTTTTCTTGATTAGTATCAATCGTAACTACATTAGCATAGGGCGAATCTGGAGTCTGGCTTTTAATTTCCTCTCTCTTACTCGTCTCCGTTGATGTATTTCCTGCTTTATCAATAGGCTTTTCTAAACTTTCAGTATCACATCCAAATAATAAAATACTTACTGCAAATATGGAAATTAGGACACCTGAATACTTCATAAAAATTAGACCGCTTCCCTTCTAAATGTAAGTCTATTTTACAAAGATTATTCTACATCAGGTAGGACCCATAAATGTTGATAATATGTAATGGATTTCTTAAAAAAGAGTAACTTACGAATCCTTTTCAGAGGAACTGTTGTACTTCATTTTTCCGTCAATGGTAAACTTGAATCGTGGACGGATATATAATATGAATTAGTAGCAAAGCAAATCGACTTGGCTATCAATCAGATGGCTGAGTCTTTTTCTGTGTACAATCCCCCTGATAAAGATACACTTTTATACCATAAAGTGGTACTATTACACAGAGAAATAATAACGGGGACTAACTTATTGATTATTTGTCTAGCTTCATGCTTTCCCTGATAGTTGTCAACATTTGAAGGGGTGGTTTTCTTGAATCATACAACCACGATACGCTCAGAAGTAGAACAATTTATGGAACGTGAACACTTGGAACTTAGCGACATAGGGCGGATGACAGGCTTGAATGTTGGAACACTCAGTTCTGTGATTACGTGTGGTAAAATCATGGCGATTAACCAATTGGACAGAATTACAAGTATGATGGGACTCCCAGAAGGTCATTTTTACGATATGTACATACAAGATAACATAACAGCTAACCAGCCCAATTGGAGACGTATTAGACCATTTATTTTCAGATGTGCTCAGTTAAACAAAATGGAGCACATTCGGCAAATTGTAAGTTGGATGTTGGAGAATTCGATCTATTGCACCGTTTTGTTTGATGGAGCAGAGGAGCTTCTACAGGAAGGGCAAAAAGACGCAGCGGCCTTGATCTATGAAGCTGTCGCAGTAACGGAGCGTTCACAGCATTCTGAACGTCTTGCACTTTGTCAGTATCGTTTATTTACGATTAGGATTAGTGACGATCAAATGCAAAACCTTCGTATTGCAGCACAGTTCGAACCCTACGTAGAACGCTTGGATGAAATATTGCAGCTTGATGCACTAAAGGATCTAGCCAATTTATATCGATCTCTACGTAAATGGGACAAGTTAGATAATTTCGCAGAACGTATGGGAACCAAAGCCAGAATGAATTACTTTTCAGAACGTAGGAAAGCGGTTAGTGATGAGGATTCGCATTATAAACTAAGCAGACCGCTATTTGTATATATTGCATACAGCGACTTGCTTCGCGGTGAAGTATGCCATGAGCTAGGAGACTATCAGCGAGCTCTGCAATTCATTTCAGGTTACGCTGATCTGGACTGGGTTAAGGAGAGCGATGAAGAAAATCTTCATTGGAAGGGATTATTTAAGGAGTGGGCAAAAACAAATGCTTATGTCACAAGACTGTTTTCTGGTGATTTAAGTGTTCTAATGGAATATGTATCCTATATAGATACTCAAAAAGATGACATTTTGCTGTCATTACTAAATATTGCTGAACTAGCCAATCATTTCAATATTGATGCAGCACACATTTTTAAACACTTTGCCCCTGAAATTAATTTGTTAATGGATAGTGAAGATACACCAGGAATGAATAATATAAGATTAAAGTCGGAACGGCTTGCACGTCTATTCTATGAACTGTCAGAATACTATCTACATAAAGGCGAATATGAGATTGGTTATATGTATTTATTAAAAAGTTTGGAAAAATCAACTACAATTAACTATGACTCAAATGTTGTTAAATGTGTGGGGCTATTTGAAACGTTTAGGAAGTATGCAAGTACTGATACGCAGTCAGACTATCAAAAACTATTTTAAGAGGTGCATCAAAGTGAAAAGAAGAATTGTGTTACTTCTAACTTTGTTTAGCTTAATATTTGCATGCGGGGTGTACCTACCAGGAACAGGGTACCAAGTGCAGGATCATAAAGGTGAAGCTTAAGAATCAAGATCACAATCAAATTTTGAGTGTGCTCCACATAGTTATAAGTGATTATAGTTTCTTACAGTTTGAAGTAACCAGTCGAAGGAATTGAAACCCGCCGACTGGTTATTTAAGCTGATACAAATTGAGCCGACTGTGTCAGTGTTCAATGTGTTGTACCAACGGACAAAGGGTACTCTGCATACAGAGGGCTCTTGCTACCATTCCTAAATATGCTCTATAAGAGCCGTTATATAATCTTCTCATTATAAATTCGTGTAACAATAAATAATGGCATCTTTCTGCCGTTCAGCTTGTTGGTAACATTCCTCTGCTTGATCTACATGCCCGTTCTTCATCAGCAGTCCCTCAGTTATTGACTTCAGTCACGTTTCATAGACGCTTGAATAATACGCACGATCCCATGGATCACTTGCTAAACGTTACAGATTCCCCAGCAGACCTTCGAGACTATACATTTACTCATTTTAATCTCATGCCTAACAATCCTTATAGCTATCCTTATCATACTGAAAAACTGCAGAAATGCGTATGGGTATTTCACGAATGTGAAGGCACAACGGACTAATCTCAAACATTAGCCTGATAGTAAAAATTAACTAATATAATTTATAATTACATTGTATTTAAATTAGGACAATTCATATGGTTTGTTCACTTTATTCCAATTTTTATAATATGATTGCATCTTCACATATCAATCTGGAAAAGGCAGTGAGAGGCAGCGATGAACAGATCACAAGCCATCGATCATTTTGAACAGAATACGGTGATCCCACGAGTGCAAGATATGCTTCAACGGCTTGAATCTTACTATCAGATACATAAGTCCCAGCTAGCCCAGTCATTCTGGTACTCCATAGAACAAATCATCGCCAGGTGTGAAGCTTTACAGGAACAAGGGCAGCAAGATGCGCTTGGTTATATTACATTCTCGCTGCTACGAACATCCATGCTCGGCGGACAGAGTCTCTACTTGTTAGAGGCTTCGGACAGGCTCTGGTTCCTTGACGAACAGGCGTACTCTATATGTTATGACGCTGCCTGGGCCTATAGCTTCTTGAAGCCAGTGGAGACAGAACTGTTGCAGACGGCCAAAAAGTATGCTGGAGCGATTGACCCGACAGATGTGCGGCGATGGATGATGAATACAACAGTATTAGTCCATCAGTACATACTTGCATTAGCCCGCTATACCTTGCGACTTCATGAAGATAAGCTGATGCACGCATTGAACTTTGTCCGAATCGAGAGTGAACTGGAAATTCGCGTCGGCGAATATCGGGATCTGAGCGAGATTGTGTATAAGGTAGATCGCAGAGAGCGCTCTGCAGAAGAGCTAGGGAATGAACTGTCAGGCAGACATGAATTTGCGTATTCCGGTGAGGTGTTTCGTCATGCCGAGTTGTCGCAAGGAGATTACACGGGAATTCATTTGTATTATAGCGATCTGCGAGGAAGCTCCTGTAAAGGAAGCTTATTCACGAATGGCTATTTAGTAGGCTCTCGCTGGGATGGAGCGGACTTATGTGATGCGGATTTCAGTCAGACATTTCTGGCAGAGGCGAGCTTTAAAGGGTCAGACCTGCGTGGTGCGTCTTTTCGAGGTTGTATAGGAACGGCAGGCTTATTGACGCAGAAGCACTGGGAACGACCTGGTTATGAGCCGGTGTGCTTCACAGGTGCTAATTTGGCGGGTACTGATTTTACGGGCGCTTGGTTGCCCGGTGCTGATTTTCGGGGAGCCTTGCATGTGGATGAAGCTATGCTTCATGGGGCTTGGCTGGGAGGAGCACAGTTCTCTCCGGGTGTAGAAGAAAGCTTAGAGCTGACGAGTAAGATCGCAGCGGACAGGAAGCTGGTGGGGTCATGAAATATTGGATTGGCAAGCCGGAGCACAGCATTGTGCATCCGGCTATCCCTGTATGGGATGAAGAGGCGAATGGAGAGGACTTGGGTCTCGCGGATTGGACACAATGGCCGGAGTCCAGTGCAGCCCAGTTCCGGGTGCGAGGCCATGATCTTACGGTCTATCCTGATCTGATACTTGGAGAACTGCTGCTCGTGTCCGATTCCGTACATGAGCTGCTACATGTCTATATGCCACAGCTATTCAGCCGGATGGCACTACTGCGTGATCTGGATCGAATGGAGCAGCGACTCTACTGGCTCGTCCAGCCTCCACTGGTCGATGGCATAGGTGAGGGGACCGAGTGGCAGCTCGGAGGTAGGCTGCAAAAGCTCGTCGTGAATCAGCAGGGGATGCAACAGCAGCCTTTGGCGCGATTGCGGGGATTGCGTGAACCGTATCTTGTCGTCGAACTTGCGCTTGCAGAAAGTATGCTACGTAGAGGATATATTGGTATGCAACTGGAAGAGGCCGAACTGCAGTAGAGGAAGGGAGCATGGTCGCTTATGTTCATGGTTAAGCATCGAAAGTCCATTGTGATTTTCCTTGAGCTTCGACGTGAAATTTTGAACGTTCATGGGTCCGGTGATCTTATGGGGACAGAGTAGCCAATGACGAATAGACAATCAACAAGAAGGAGGAGTATCCATGGAACATCTGGAGAAGAAGCACCTGGATGAAATGATGGTTAGCCTGCGCCAAATCCAACAGGAGGAGCCAGTGGAAGACGTTGGGGGCCTTGAGGATATGGAGATCGCAGAGGCAGGAACATTAGAGGATGCTATCGCACTCGGAGAAGCTTCAGAGCAGTCGCTGGAGGGAGTGCGTCGTGTAGACGGAGAGGTTCTGATGTTCGCAGAACGTCTGCTGCTGGATGGACGAGTAGGGATGACGATGCCGGTTACATTCCATGAGATGGCACCGGAGCTCAAACAATTGAAGTATCCATCCGCTCATCGCCCATCCCTGATCCTGACGAATCAGGAGGGGAGCATTAATCTGGCTTTGAACTGGATCGACAGCGAGGTTGGCTCCCAGGATGTAGAGCAGCTCACGATGGACATGACAGCCGTCATCAAAGAGACACAGCGCATTCAGGAATGGCAGAGCGAGGGTCTGGTGGACATTCACGGTCAAAAGCTCGGCTATTGTGAATTTACGACGCCCGTATGGAATGACTTGCTGTATCATCTGATGTTCTTCACGGAGCTGGAGGGACAGGCCCTCATCGGCACCTTTAACTGTACTGCTGAGCATCTACCCATCTGGAGACCACTTGCCTACCGGATGTTAGCCACCCTGAAGATGAGCCCTACGAAAGGAGAGACACTATGACGACCCCGCGAACGACGTATGATTTATTACACATCACCCCCTACGAGCACGTGCGCATTCAGGAGCTTCATATTCGCAAGCAGATGAATGAGCACACACGGCTGTCGTTTACCGCCATGGTGCCTGAGGAATGGAAGGACAGCTATGTGCAGATGACGGCGGCAGATTCTCCTGTGGGTGTATTCCAGCTTAAAGAGGACGGCAGCCAGGCTGCTTTGTTTCACGGCACGGTACTGAACATTGAGATCAAGGTCGTACGGGATGTGTACTATCTGGAGGTGGATGCGGTGTCGTACAGCTATCAGCTGGATATTCGCCCCAGAAGTCGATCCTTCCAGGACAAGAATATGACAGTCGAGACGATGCTGCACATCGTAGGAAAGGACTATCCTGGCTTTGACCTGATCGACTCTGCCACAGGCGGTGCGGCCTTAAGAAGGCTTACGGTCCAATATGCCGAGACGGATTGGGCATTCCTGAAGCGCATGGCTTCGCGCTATCGGACTTCCCTCAGTCCTGCATCGAACTTTGATACCCCCAAATTATATTTTGGCGTGGAGGAAACGCCCTCTGGCCTGAATCTGTCCAACTATCATTATACGGTCAGAAAACGGATCGAGACGTATCGCCATTTTAACGGAAATGATACGACCCCGGTGAATGAACAGGATTTCGTGGATTATGGGCTGGAGACCGAGGAAGTGCTGGATCTGGGCAGCCAGGTGGCCTTTCAAGGTAAAAGTCTGTACGTATACAAGGTCCATACCCGCATGACGCAAGGCATCTTAACGCACGAATACACCATGACGACGCATAAAGGTCTCCGGCACCGCGAGCTGTTCAATGAACAGCTGACAGGATTATCGCTGCTGGGCAGCGTCATTCAGGTGGAGCGAGATCGGGTGCGTGTACATCTGGATATCGATCAGACTCAGGAGGCAGCAGTAGCCTATTGGTTCCCGTATGCTTCTCCCTATACCGCTGAAGGTCATAGCGGATGGTATGTGATGCCAGAGCTAGGGGATCGCGTACGCATCACCTTTCCGGCGCATCTGGAGGACGGGGCTTTCGCCAGCAGCTCAGCACGGGAGGGACGGAGTGAAGAGGGACAGCAGGGACAGAACCGTTTTAGCCATCCGCAGGTGAAGATTTTTCGTACCCCACACGGTAAAGAAATTCGGCTGACACCGGATGAGATCATCATTTCCAGCAAGGACGGAGCCGTCTTTATTCGCTTGAATGAGAAGGAAGGTATTCATATTACGAGTGATCAAGAGATCAGCTTCAGTGCAGGTGGAAGTATCTCGCTGAGTGCAGGAGACAAGGTCAAGATCACAGCAGGACAGGAAATCCAGCTCTCTAGTCAGGGTAGTACGGTGTCTTTGGGCGGTCAGACGACGGTCATGGGCAGTGAGGTGAAGACGAATTAGCAGGAAAGAAACTACAGAGAGAGACCATAAGCAGGCTCCGATTGATCTGTAGACAGGCTGAAGTAGAAGTAGGCAAGAGCAGTTTGAGAGACAAATGTTAGGAGATCAGGATGCGGTGGCCATGATGCGACAAAGGAGTGAAGGTATTGTCACAGACAGGGAATAGTGCTTCTGCCGGGAAGGAAGATCTGCGGCCCGGAAAGGGAAGTAAGCTGGGATATGTCGTAGCCGGGGCCATTCTAAGCTGTAGCTTCGGCACACAGCCCACTCGGCTGAAGCGCCCGCTAAGCCATGGTGTATATATCAAAGGCAAGGCGCAAATGAATGTCGGCGATTGTGAGCCGGGAGTGAACATATCTGGCTTTGGCAGGTGCTGGTGTAAGGCCAACCCTGCTGTGAAGGCGAGCAAGCTGGTGGATATTTACGGGGTACCCAAAGCGCCGTGTGTCCCGGTCATCACGGGAGCATGGATTGGAGGAAAGAAGGATGTGCTGATCGAAGGTCAGCCCGCTCTGCTACAAAGCTGTTCTAACGCCTGCATTTATGGAGGCATGATTCGAATTGACGATGATGGACAGAACCTCGACTGAGCGGACGTTCATCACACAAGGAAGGGAAGCCGGGGGAGGAACAACGAGATGAGGAAGAATGGTAATGAGTGAGATTCCGACCAATCAGAGCACAACAGTAGAGCCTAGCTACATTCCACTGCATCGGCTGGAGCTGTCAACGCCATTTGCGCTGCAAAGGATTTCAGATATGCGAATGAGCCGTCCGCTGCACGATCACGCCAGACTGTTCCTGACGGGTGTTGTAGATGAGGAGCAACAGGGACGCGTGCTGGAGCAGGCCCGAGCGGATCAGCCGCTCATACTTACGCTCCGAGGAGAGGAGGGGCAGCCTGCCCGTACACTGTTTCATGGGGAGCTCCAGCAGGTGCGCATGAGCATGGTTCGAGGGGTATACACCGTAGAGCTGGAGGCGGTGTCTCATACCTATCAACTGGACGTTAGACCGCATACACGTTCATTCCAAGACTCTCAGATGACCTACGCCGAGCTTATTCGGCAGGTACTGGAGCCTTATCCCGATGGGGACTGCATCCAGATGGTTGGCGACGAAGTCAAGCTTGGTGAGCTCCTCGTCCAGTATCAGGAGACCGACTGGGCATTCCTGCAACGGATGGCCTCCCGTTTTGGAACAGTGCTGGTTCCCGAGGTGACGCTTCCTGGACCGAAGCTGTGGTTCGGCGTACCGGAGGGACGCTCGGTCAGCCTGGACAATGCCCATTATCGGCTGAGACGCAGCTTCGAGAAGGACGCCACGGCGGAATTCAACCAACTATTGGAGAGCGGAACACAGGCCCAACCGGGAGATGAGGTAGAGTGGGCGGGAATGAACTGGACCGTCGGTGAGATCACGACGAGCACTCAAAGAGAATTGTTGCTCCATGAGTACCGCCTGATGCCTGAAGGCAGCATTCATCAGCCGCTGCGGCACAATTCAAGATTGACAGGGGCGATACTGGAAGGCAAAGTGCTGGAGGTCAAGGAGGATCGCCTGCGTGTGCATCTGGAGGTGGACGAGCAGCAGGACCCTGTGAAGGCGTGGTGGTTCCCGTATGGAACGCTATATAGTGCCGAGGGGCATAGCGGCTGGTATGTCATGCCGGAGGTGGGCGACCAGATTCAGGTCTATTTTCCAAGCGTGCGGGAGGCGGAGGCTGTAGCAACGGCCTCGATCCGCCGGATCAAGTCAGCGCCAGCGAAGCTGGCTGATCCCCAGGTGAAGGTGTGGGGTACGGCGGCGGGGAAGTCGATACAGCTCAGTCCGTCTGAATTGACGCTGACGGCAAGCAGCGGAAAGGTAGATATCCGGCTTCACTCCGGTGGCGTGCAGGTGAGTAGTGACAGCAGCCTGTCGGCCTCTGCCAAAAGTCGTCTGTCGCTGCATGCAGATAGGCGTGTGCAAGTGGATGCAGGTAGTGCGATCTATCTACATGCCGGAGGCAGCAGTCTCGTGCTGGACGGTGAGACCGATCTGCGCTCAGCTCAGGTGAAGCTGGAGGGAACGGTGAAGCGTCCGGTCTTCGTAGCGGATCTGGAGCCGATATGGGAACCGCCCATTGCCGGAGCCCCGACTCCCGGAGATTCCTCGGGTGCTTCAGGCGGAGAGAATGTAGATTCTTCGTCAGGTGGCAGCTCCGCGAACTCGAAGGGAAGTGAAGGGGGCCAAGCTCCTACGGCTAATCTGATGGGGGCGCAACTCAACGCGCTGAAGCTGGGTCAGGCGGTGGCAGGGATGATTCCGGTTCTGGGTGCAAGCCCAATGACCGCTGCTGTTGGTGCCGCCGTCGCTGTGGCGATTGCTGGTGCGATACCATTCGTGGGCCATGTATCACCGGGAGGAGCCCGGAGACGATCCAGTTCAGGAGTGATCGGTCAGCATCTATTGTCGATTGTGGGTGGTCCGCTGCTGGGCAAGGCGTATACCGCCGCCAGGATGTTCGGCAAAACGCCGATGGCCGAAGAGATCATTAAGGCCATGAAGGATGAGATGAAGCGGAAGCAGCGGTATAGTACGTATATGGCGCTGCATATGGAGAAGGATATGCTAAGGCCGAATGCAGACATCGGCAAGCAGACACTAGCGGAGATCAAGGCACGAAATCCAGAGAGCAAGCTCTACGGTGGGGAGCAGGAGGGCTTCTATCAAGCGCAGCAGTACTACTTGGTATGGCTCTATGGAAGCAAGGCAACGGAGCGCTTAAGCCAAGAGGAATTGGGGCATACCTCATACCTAATCTATCAATTGCACAGCCTACAAAAGAAAGGCCAGGATTTATCGAAGTTAACGGTTGAAGAAATGGACCGACTGTCATTTGAAAATGCGAGTCGATGGTTTAAAATTGATTCAGCGGTTGTTACTGCATACGGTGCAGGTACGGCGTATATGGAGGGCAGAACCCTGAGCTCGACAGGTAAGGCAACTGTTAATTCTGAGGGGGCGGGTGATGCTAGTGACATTTATAAACATCAACAGTATAAGCAATCACTTCTTAAAGAAGATGTTTTGTCTAACTCCGATGTTATCATTAAAGGCGAGGATTTATGGGATGATAAGGCTCGTAGGATACTAACTAGTGACGGTAGTAAAGTTGAAGATTGGGCTAAAATGACATCTAAGCAACAGTATGAAACCCCGTATGGCAAGGGAGAAATTCATTTTTATCAAAATCAAAAAACGGGAGATATTAGTCCATTTGATATTAAGCTGAAAGTTTCTAAACCAAAGAAGCTCAGAGCAAATGAAAATGACCTATTCTGGATTATTGAATTGGATGTCGATTTTAATATTAAAGGAGTAAGATAAATGAGAGTATGTCTTAAAAAGAACCTTGAGAAGCAAGGGAATTTATCAATGATTAAGAAGTATATAGTTTATTCTGTGGAGACCAGCAAAAATGGTGAGAAATTTTACAGGATAGAAAATGATGCAAATCAAGTTGTGCCTTATTCAATCTCCTTATTTGAAATAGTATCTGATCAAGTAAACTCAGATTGGATATTGTGGAACAAACCCAATAATAGCTCAGCCTTATTGCCGAAGCAATTTGCTTATCTAAGTTTCTGGGAGGATTATTATAATGATGAATTAGAAGCTTTAAAAAAATTTAATTTGGTTAAGGAACAGCTATTACAAGAAGAATTAGAAGAGAATGAAGTGCGTGAGATTATTGAAATGGAGAATGAAGATAAAATTACATTCGTTCTTAATTTTCTTTTAAAGTCAAAAGACAATAGGTACATTAATCAAGTAATTGAATATGCAAAATCAAATTTGGAAAAAAGTTATGGAGTAGATAATGCTACACTCCTTGCATTTCAGTACCTTAGTCTTTTCAACCAAAGTGAAGTAGATGACTTTTTCCTATACTACTTGACTAACATTGAGTTAGGAGACGACCAATTAACTGAAATAGTAAATGAATACTTTAGTAAAAAGTAAATGATTTGTAGATGATGAACAGTCCAGTTGCTTGTTTAGATACAAATATTAATGTGGTGCTACCCAGTGCCGAATGAACCCATCATTAAAGCAGCAACACAACATATGACAGGTACAAAAATGTAGATCGGGTTTACAAACCTAACAACAAGATCGTACATTACAACCAACAAACCAAACACTAAACAATTCAAAGCTCTTTCCCACTTGTTTTATGAGTAGGATTGAGCTTTTTGTGTGTGCAGAAAATAAACGAGGAGCTGAATGACATGGCAAAACAAAGTGCAGACAGTAGAGCAAAAGATGATCTGAATTTCTGAGGTACAACCAGTAAGACTAAAAATCACACTGTATCATACTCCTCAAGGATTTCTATGAAGCCTTGGACCCTATCTAGATACTTAGAAGAAGGGCTGGTCTTACCCAGCTCCCAGTTATGAATTGTCTTTACATCAACTTTCATTCTTGCGCTTAATTCTCGCTTGGTCAGGCCATGATAATATCTGGCCTTTTTTATCTTTTCTCCCAAAGTATTTTCATGCATTTCATCATAGCAGCCAAGATAGGAAACAGGCTGGCTCAGTATCCGAGACAGAGTTTGGAGCGTTTGAATCTTTGCAGGGTTAACATTTCTCTCGATTCTGCTTAGTGCTACCTCTGATATGTCTGCTTTAGCTGCTAACTCTGCAATTGTGAGACTCCGAAGTATCCGATGATACCGGATTCGTGCTCCAGATGTACTAAGCTCTTCAGGCGGTTCATTCGGAAAAAGTCTGGTTTCTTTGGTGATATATAGTCCCAAGGTGTTAACTACACGGTTGTCAATGCGGAAGACTGTTAAGTGGAGAATCTCATGGTGAGGTCTGTAGCTGCAGCCCAGCCAGAATCGCGCAATATCGCTCGCGGATCTCTGGGCCTCTTCTGGATCGAATCGATGTGCAGGTAGAGGTGCCGCGTCCGAAGGAATGGCGTAAGGAAACACAGAACCTCTCATCCGATGATATGCGACAGCAGGTATTGCAGGCCCAAGCCGTACAGGCTCAAAGGTATGCCAAGCTGCCAATTGCCTGGAATAGTGAGCTGTCAGGAAGGCTGCTGCGTAAGTATACGGAGCTGAACCTTGAGGCGGAGCAATTGCTGGAGCATACGGTGGAAGCGATTGGGCTGAGCATGCGTTCTTATGATCGTATCTTGAAGATGGCGCGGACGATAGCGGACCTGGCTGGAGAAGAGCATATTGAAGTAGCTCATGTTGCGGAGGCGATCCAGTACAGGAATCTGGATGTGAAGCAGGTGTATACGAGCTGAAGTGTGATTTTCAGGTAAAGCTTCATATGCCATCGATAAGTATGATAATAACAGAGGTCCGTTCGGCAGCCGTAAGGATACATTCTGTACGATCGTGTGCTGACATTTGAGGTAAGTGAGTATTAATATAAATTATTCTAGAGCTTCATTGGCTAAAGCTGGTGGAGCTATTATTAGACAATATTTGAATTTAGTGAGCTGCAATTTTTTTTCTTACTTCTCAAAATAAAAGTGTATCAGACAAAAAGAAGCAGGAGGATTGACCTCGCTGCTCTTTGAATTAGTACTATTTATCGTTTACATCCGCTGCAATAAACATTATACCAATTTGGTCTGATGTTATAAGAGTGTACTTTATTGCACCGCGTTCTGTTGATTTATTATGATTTGAAAAGTCGATTTTGCCCATCAGACCAACATCTCTCAGAATATTTCCTCGTTCATCGGCTGAAAGATCAGGGCTAGTAACTGAGATAATTAACCCCATAGTAAAGAGCATATTGGCCGCAGACTCTTCGCTACCATCTCCACGAGCAATCATTGTCATATCTCTCAAGCTTCCATCAGATTTATTTATACTTCCTTGCAAGTAAATATTATCGTTCAATTGAGCAGAAAAAACATCTTGAACTGATCCGTTTTGAATCTTAGAATCAGCGATCTTCAAAGTTGCTCCCATACTTTTTGCTGAGGAGTTAAACTCTTTGCGGAACTTTTCAGGGGCCATTCCAATATCACCAGGCTTTGAATTCTCTTGAGTTGTCTTTTTTTCCTCAGCTTTAGCGGCCTTAGGTTCTTCATTTAGTTCTTCGAAGTTTTTCCCACCAAGCAAAGTATAAAGGCGCTTTGCTTCTTGAAGGTTATCGGATTTAACTGCGTTGGCGAGCTCTTTGAATTGCTCCTGATCCTCCCCAGTTATCTTTTCTGAATACTGTACAAGCACCCCTGTTCTTGACTCGTGGTTCTCAGGTGTGATAGTGCCTTTGACTGTTAGTTCAATGTATGCAGATGCTTCACTAAGTGCAATTTCCCTATAACTTTCTTGCCATTCTTCTTCACTCGGTTCCTTAGATTTTTCAGCTTCTGCTACTGCTGGTTCGGTAACAGGTGTGGATGCCTCCTGAGTGACCGCTGGAGTATTGGTATCCGCAGTTTTATTTTCGTTATCTCCGAAGGCTGCATTAAATAATCCTAATAATACGACAACACTGACCCAAAACCACCACTTTTTAAAAATTGATTTATTCATGCTCGTTCCCCCTAAAATTTTACAAAAATATAACTGTAGTCTATCAGCCTTAGGAATGATTTTCTAGATTATTTACAAATTACAGCATTATTGCTCCATTATTCTTGTTGAATACAGAATGTATGTTCGCATATAATAAGTGCAAACAAACGTTTGTGAAAATGGAGGAGTATGAGGTGAAGATCAGTGCAGGCCAAAGTGTTGAAATAATTTACGAAGATGCGTCCGGCAACATCACTCAGCGTAGGATTAATGTTCGTGGAGTACGTGACGGGATTATCCGGGCAACTGATCTTGCCAGCAACCAGCCCCGGACATTTCGAGTAGCGAACATACTCGCGTGGTCACCATTCAATCAGACAGCTTAGGAGATAACATCATGGGGAAGAAGCTTCAGGGGAATGGATTATTTGAAAGCTCAAGATTTATGTTGCCAGAGCATGCGGAACGATAAGTTGGCTGCTATCGTGGCAACTAACAAATAAACTCCTAGTGGCAACCAGCCGCGTAAATCCGTAATCGAAAAGGTTGGAATCGGAGAAATAAAGAAGAAGCTGAACGTCAGGCCTCCCATAGTGGCTGCAAAAATTGCAGGACATATACCCCAAAAGACGGTAGCCAATAACACGGGAAGTATAAAGAAAAGCGCTACAATGTGCGGCTCAACTACATTTCCAAACGCTCGCATGGCAACGATTATGATGACGATAAAGAAACTAATACTTACATAAGGTTTGCATAATATACAGATTGATTTAATCGGTTTCACGATCACCTACTCCTGTCGTACATCCGCTAATTACAACTAATACTTTAGAACAGAATGATGTAAAAATGGCATAAAAGAAGTCAAGCAGAGGTGTAAAAAATCCGTAAAAATGCATTGGAAGTTAAGTTTCATGAGTGATTAACAGGACGGTAAATCAAAACCATTTCCATCTTAATGCATTCTTAATACGAGGTCAGAAATGTTAACACGATCCTGATACGTGCCATGATATACTCACAGAATAGGGAGCTCTATCTCTAATTACAGGAAGCGGGTGCAGGCGTCAATGACAAAGAAACCCGGTCATATAGACTTAAGTAATCAAAATAAAGTGGATCGATCGAAGAAACGGGGATATTTGAAAGTATTTATCAGCTTTTCTCCGGGGGCAGGCAAGACATATGCGATGTTATGCAGTGCTCATAAAGATGTGAAAGAGGGAAAGACCGTTGTTGTCGGTGATATTCAATACCAGCATAGATCGAATCTCGAGTCATTTTTGAGGGAAATAGAGTATTTACCACGATTAGAGACCCAGGGGATACAGGCTAAAGGGCATGGTTTCAATTTAGATTATGCCTTGAACAGAAAGCCACAACTGATCGTATTGGACAACTTGGCGCATCACAATCCAGAAGGCAGTCGCCACAAGAGAAGATACCAGGATATTGAAGAACTCCTTCGGGCGGGAATTGATGTATTTACGACATTAAATATACAACAATTAGAGAGTTTGGCGGATATCGTATCTCCTATAGTTGCTTTTTCTGAACCTGAACGGATTCCGGATCATGTACTCGATCGAGCGGACTTTGTAGAATTCATCGATTGTGAACCGAAGGAATTAATTGACAAGTTTCAAAAGGGCTTAATATTTCAGGATGAGAGCCAAAGGAAGGGCTATGAAACATTATTTCAGGAGGAGAGTCTAACCGTACTACGTGAAATTGCTCTTCGGATGGTGGCCAAGCAACTAAATCGTATTTCTGGGCGAATACCGGTTCAAGCAAAACAAAATGATGAGGCCATAAAGGATCATATTTTGGTGTGCTTATCATCGGCGGAATCCAATAAAAAGGTGATTCGAACTGCTGCCCGAATGGCTGAAGCTTTTCATGCCCGCTTTACCGCATTGTATGTGGAAACTTCACAGAACAATAATTATTTGAAATCGGACAACGCAGGATTACGGGAGAATTTTCGATTAGCAGAACAATTGGGGGCCCAAATTGCAACCGTATATGGCGATGATATTCCGCTGCAAATTGCTGAGTATGTAAAGACAAGTCTCGTATCCAAGATTGTATTGGGTCGCTCGCCGAATCGTAAGGGAAGATTCTCCAAGTCTACGATTGTGGATAAACTGACGGCTTTAGTCCCTAACATAGAGACATATATTATTCCTTACTCGCAATTATCATTGAAAAATCGCTTCCAGATGTTCAGATATGAGCAACTGTTTTCAATTAAGGATATAGTTAAGACGTTAACCATTCTTTCCGTCTGCACAGCAGCAGGCTTGTGGTTTTATGAATTGGGATTTCGAGAGGCGAACGTGATTACGCTGTATATTTTAGGAGCCTTGGTTAACGCAATGATCACACAGGGGAGATTATATAGTGGTATTACGTCCATTATCAGTGTTTTGGTGTTTAATTTTTTCTTCACTGAGCCCCGGTTTTCTTTTCAGGCCAATGACCCCAGTTATATTGTAACTTTTCTAGTTATGATGGTGGCCTCATTCATTACGAGTACACTCACCATGCGGGTTCGAGAACAAGCAAGGCATTCTGCTCAAAAAGCGTATCGTACGGAAGTGCTTCTTGAAACGAGCCGGAAATTGCAACAAGCCAGGAACTCAGCAGCCATCATGGAAGAAACGGCTCGCCAAATGGTGAAGCTATTAGACAAAACGGTTGCCTTCTATCCTGTAGAAGATGGGAAGACTGTGACACCCATATTGATTCCAAGGCCAGAACTGACCACCGAGGAATTGCAAGACTTTACTGGCGAGAAAGAACGTTTGGTGGCAGATTGGGTCTTACGAAATAATAAACGGGCAGGAGCCACTACCGATACCTTTTCCAATGTTCGTTGTTTGTACTTGGCTGTACGCGGAGGAGAGGATGTATATGCGGTTGCTGCGATTGATATTGGAGAGCATTCCTCTCTGGATGTATTTGAGAAGAGTCTGATCATCGCGATGCTGGGAGAATGCGGGCTTGCGCTGGAGAAGGAGCTTCTTAGTGAACGTCAAAAAAGCATATCCATTCAAATTCAACAGGAACAGCTTAGGGCTAATTTGTTAAGGGGGATTTCCCATGATTTGCGGACCCCTCTAACTAGCATATCTGGAAATGCAGGGATATTGATCAGTAATTCATCCGTGCTAAACGAGGAACAGAAAAAGAGTCTGTATTCCGATATTTACGATGATTCAGTCTGGTTAATTCAGTTGGTAGAAAATGTGCTGGCAATCAGCCGAATCGAGAATGGTACGCTGAGTCTGAACTTTCAGGCTGAGCTGGTAGAAGACGTTATATCTGAAGCACTTCAGCGTGTGAAGCGAAAAAAGGACGACCATATCATCCATACAACGGTTCAAAATGAACTGCTCATGGCTAATATGGATTCTCGTTTAATTGTCCAGGTGTTGGTCAATCTCATGGATAACGCCATGAAATATACGAATTCGGGAACCCTAATCACCATTTCAGTCAGACGGGAGAAGGACATGGTTGTATTTGAAGTAGCCGATTGTGGGCCTGGGATACCTGATGATTATAAGCCTCGGATCTTCGAGATGTTTTATACGCTTAACAACAAGACCGATGGACGCCGTGGCCTGGGATTGGGACTTTCGCTATGTAAATCCATTGTCCAGGCGCATGGGGGAGCCATCGGAATAAGAGATAACGATCCGAACGGAACCATATTTTATTTTACAATACCGGTATCAGAGGTGAATATCCATGAATAGGCCATTTGTTCTGGTTGTAGAGGACGATAAACCGATTAGAAAATTGATTACAACGACGCTGGATACACAAGGGTATCGGTATCAATCCGCCGCTACTGGGGAAAGTGCCATGATTGAAGTTTCGTCCAGACAGCCTGACTTGATGATTTTGGACTTGGGCTTGCCAGATATGGATGGAGTAGACATCATCCGAAAGGTTCGGGAGTGGTCAACGCTTCCCATCATTGTGGTCAGTGCCCGTAGTGAAGATCGTGACAAAATTGAAGCACTTGATGCAGGAGCAGATGATTATTTAACCAAACCATTTAGTGTGGAGGAGCTATTAGCCAGACTACGGGTAAGTCTCAGAAGGCTCCAATATGATCGAGAGAAGCTACAGAGGGATTCGTCCGTTTTTATAAATGGATACCTGAAAATTGATTTTGCAGCGGGTCTCGTCTGGATAAGGGATGAAGAAATTCATCTCACACCAAGTGAGTATAAACTGCTGTGCTTGCTTGCGAAACACGCTGGGAAAGTCCTTACGCATAATTTTATTCTTCATGAGATCTGGGGGAATCATCCTTATGATACTCCTGCACTGCGCGTGTTTATGGCAACCTTGCGTAAGAAAATCGAACCGTTCGACCAACAAAAGCTGATTCAAACGCACATTGGAATTGGCTATCGTATGTTGCAGATCAATGAAGATACATGATTAGATTCTAGACGGCACATACCTGAACGATAAAGAGTCCATTTAAGGGCTCTTTTTTCTTTAGGTAATCTTAATCCCTCTCGTTAAACCCTAATCCTATGCTAATGGTGGAAGTGCTAGGATTTATTACGTGGTGCACATCTTCATCTATTGAGAGAGGTGAATTTGCTTGGATGAATTTCTTAGAGGGGGTGGGCTACTGTGTACTGTGCTTGTTGTCCTTTACATGGCTAAGAGGATCAATGCATTTATGGAGTTAGTCAGGATGACAAGGTCCTCGGAGCTTGGACATTACGAGGATCGGATTGTATATATGGCGGCTCGGGCGTTTGAAGAACATAAATCTACTGGAAACATAAAAGAAATCTTGTTGGAAAGCTGCCAATTCGATGTTGCAACGGCGGAGCGGGTTCTTTCTTTAGCCAAGTCCAATATAGGAAATCAACATGGCAGATATGAAGCTTTTTTGAGAGCGGTCAACGAAGTTTTAGGCGAAGAAATATACTATTCAACTCAATCTTAATACGATCTTAACTCCAATGAACAGCTTCTAATCCTGACTTAATGCCAGACATGCTAATCTGAATTGGAGCGGATTCTCAGAAAGAAGGAATTGCAATGAAGGCCGATGCTGTCACCTTAGTATTTGCGCCTAATCAAGCGGGAGAAAGATTTGTGGAATCATTATGTGAGAACCACATTCCTTATGCTGTTGTGTCTTGCCACCAAGTGCCAGAGATGCAGGTCACTGCAGCGAAATTGATGGAAAATGAAGTCAAAGTCCATATTAAGGAAGAAGGGTGGCAGGAGCCTCCAGAAATGGAGTTTGACAAAGTTTATCTTTTTGAGGAACAAACTGCGGAGTGCTGCCGTTTGTTGATCGCTATTCGGCGTTTGACCTCTGCCCCCATCTACGTCATAACGAAGCGTCATCATCCGCAAATGCTCTATCGTTCCATTGGCGCGCAGTATGTCATTCGGACGAACAGTGATGATGTATTGTTTTTGATTGAATACCATAAAGAAATTTTAAAGGAGGAGTAACCATGCTGGACGTTTACATGATCATAGTTCTGTTGGTTATGGCAGCGTTAATGACGGGGGTATTGCTTTGGGCTGGAAAAACCATTGACGAGGGAAGTGAGCAGGGATGATTTGGGGATTAGCAATCATAATCCTGGCACTGGTTGGTTATCTGATTTATGCGCTTGTAAACCCGGAAAAATTCTAATTCCGGGATCTTAGGAGGGAATATTGTAATGATCACTTCGTTTTTGGCCATTGCAGTTACATTGGCAGTCGCATTACTTCTCGCACGACCTGTTGGGCTTTATATTGCCCAAGTATTTGAGTATAGGGCTACGTCGCTTGACCGTTGGTTCGGCTGGCTGGAAAAGCCCTTTTATTCCATAGGTGGGATACGTAAGGATGACCAAACTTGGAAACAATATGCCCTATCGCTTGTTCTCAGCAATACTTTAATGATTATGCTCGTATATCTTATCTTCCGTTTTCAGGGCATCTTACCCTTGAACCCTAGTCATATCGCGTCGATGGAGCCCACATTGGCGTTTAATACGGCAGTCAGCTTTATGACGAACACCAATTTGCAACACTATAGCGGAGAAAGCGGCTTGTCCTATTTGTCTCAAATGACAGCTATTCTATTCATGATGTTTGCGGCTCCTGCTTCTGCTTTAGCAGGGTTGATTGCCTTCATCAGAGGAATAACAGGCAGAGCCATAGGTAATTTCTTTACTGATTTTTCGAGAGCGATCACTCGTATTTTGCTTCCAGTGGCGTTAATGACTGCACTTGTGTTTCTGGCAACGGGTGTTCCGCAAACACTGGAGTCTACTGCGGTCGTGACAACCTTGGAAGGTGTTACGCAGGAGATCGCGCGTGGTCCTGTCGCTTCCTTTCTGTCCATCAAGGAATTGGGAAACAACGGTGGGGGGTTCTTCGGGGTCAACTCGGCACACCCATTTGAGAATCCAAATGGATTAAGTAATGCTCTTCAAATTTTGTTGATGCTTCTTCTGCCTACTTCCTTACCTTTTACTTATGGGAAGATGGCTGGGAACAAAAAGCAAGGGCGGATTTTGTTTGTGTCCATGGCCGTCATGTTTATGATTTTCCTTGGAGTGTCTCTTGCCAGTGAACATGCGGGAAATCCCGCCATTAATGCGATGGGGATTCAGCAAGGCGGCGGCTCTATGGAGGGCAAAGAGGTCCGCTTCGGTATTGACCAATCAGCCCTTTACTCGGTGGTGACAACGGCTTCAGAAACGGGAGCTGTCAACACCATGCATGACACCTTAACGCCATTGGGTGGTTTGATCACCCTCGGTAATATGATGCTAAATACCGTGTTTGGTGGTGTTGGAGCCGGCTTTATGAACGTCCTGCTGTATGCAATGGTGGCGGTATTTTTATCAGGCTTGATGGTAGGGCGAACACCAGAATTCCTTGGTCGCAAAATTGAGGGCAAGGAAATGAAACTTATCGCGGTGACTCTGATTGTTACGCCCCTTTTAATTCTGCTACCTACGGCGCTCGCGTTATTTACAAATCCTGAAACGATCTCGAATCCGGGGTTCCATGGTCTATCTCAAGCACTGTACGAATACACCTCTTCCGCAGCGAATAATGGCTCAGGTTTTGAGGGATTGGGAGATGCCACGCCATTCTGGAACATTTCAACCGGGATTGTGATGTACCTTGGACGTTATTTCTCATTTATGACCTTGATGGCTGTAGCCGGGTCCATGGCATCGAAGAAACCTGTACCAGAAACAACAGGTACCTTTCGAACAGATAGCGCTATGTTCGGCACTGTTTTTGTCGGTGCAGTACTAATTGTTGGTGCTTTGACCTTTTTCCCGGTTCTTGCACTCGGACCCATTGCTGAATTTTTGACGCTGAAACCATAACGGCGGATGGAGGATAGAAAGATGAGTACCCGAAAAAGTGTGTTAACGAAAGATATTGTAAGTCAAGCTATGAAGCAAGCATTTGTCAAATTAGACCCCCGATTGATGATACGTAACCCTGTTATGTTTGTCGTTGAAATTGGTTTTGTTATTACCTTATTGTTGGTGTTCATACCAGATGCTTTTGGTGGAAACGTAACCTCTGGGTTCAACGCAGCCGTATCACTTATCCTGTTATTTACTGTATTGTTCGCCAACTTTGCAGAAGCACTGGCAGAAGGAAGGGGCAAGGCACAGGCAGATTCATTAAAGAAGACGAAAAAGGAAATCACCGCTAACAAAGTGACCCCACAGGGAATCAAGCAAGTACCTTCAACCGATTTGCGAAAAGGAGATATTGTCACCGTTGCTCAGGGAGAAATGATTCCGGGAGATGGTGAAGTGATTGAAGGGCTGGCATCTGTAGATGAATCCGCCATTACAGGTGAATCGGCTCCAGTGATCAAGGAAGCTGGAGGGGACTTTAATTCCGTTACTGGTGGAACGAGGGTAATCAGTGATGAAATTAGGATTCGTATTACAAGCGATCCGGGAGAGTCCTTTTTAGATCGGATGATATCGTTGGTAGAAGGCGCCAAGCGACAAAAAACGCCAAATGAAATTGCCCTGAATACGGTCTTAGTCAGTCTCACCATCATCTTTTTGCTTGTCGTGATTACTCTTCCTATCTTTGCTCATTATTTACAGATTCAATTGGAGGTCCCCATCCTGATCGCTTTGCTAGTCTGTCTAATTCCAACTACCATTGGTGGATTATTGTCGGCTATCGGTATAGCGGGGATGGATCGGGTTACCCAATTTAATGTCCTGGCCATGTCGGGAAAAGCAGTGGAGGCTTCTGGAGATATCAATACGATTATTTTGGATAAAACGGGAACGATTACTTATGGTAACCGGATGGCAGGTGAGTTTGTTCCAGTCGGTGGAGCAAGTTTCAACGAAGTAGCCGAATGGGCCGCAATCAGCTCCGTTCAGGACGATACGCCTGAAGGACGCTCTGTATTGGAGCTTATGAGCAAGCAAGGTCTTGTCTATCAAAAGCAGGTTGCGGAGGGTGCAACATTTATTGAGTTTAAAGCAGAAACACGGATGAGCGGTGTCGATCTAACAGACGGACGAAAGGTACGTAAGGGTGCAGTCGATGCCGTGAAGAAATGGGTTGCAGAGCAGGGAGGGATGATCCCTGAAGATTTACAGCGCAGCAGCGACAAGATCGCATCCGCCGGGGGAACGCCACTTGCAGTTGCTGTAGATCGAGTCATGTTTGGGCTGATTTATCTAAAGGATACGGTAAAACCGGGTATGCGTGAGCGATTCGACCAGATGCGACAAATGGGAATCAAGACCGTGATGTGTACAGGAGATAACCCGCTTACAGCTGCTACCATAGCCGCAGAGGCCGGCGTGGACGATTTTATCGCAGAGAGCAAGCCTGAGGATAAAATCGCTGTTATTCGCCGGGAACAGGCGGAAGGTAAACTGGTCGCCATGACGGGGGACGGAACCAACGATGCTCCAGCACTTGCTCAGGCGGATGTGGGAATTGCGATGAACAGCGGCACCGTAGCTGCTAAAGAAGCAGCCAATATGGTTGACTTGGATTCCGACCCATCTAAGATTATTGAAGTAGTGGCGATTGGGAAACAACTGCTGATGACTCGCGGGGCATTGACTACGTTCAGTATCGCCAACGATATCGCTAAATACTTCGCCATTATCCCGGCAATGTTCATGGCGTCGATTCCTGAAATGGAAGTGCTCAACATTATGGGGCTACATTCTCCATTATCAGCCATTCTTTCAGCACTGATTTTTAATGCGGTAATTATTCCGTTACTAATTCCACTCGCTATGAAGGGAGTAGCTTATAAACCGATGAGCTCTTCAAGCCTTCTAGGGAGAAATCTACTCATTTATGGTGTGGGTGGGATCATCGTGCCGTTCATAGGGATTAAAGTCATTGATTTGGCTGTTCAATATTTGGTATAGGAAGGTTATGGACTATGAAAATTATCAGTGTGACCCTACGTACATCTCTGCTTCTGATGGTACTGGTGCTGGCCTATCAATTGGCTGTGACAGGAATAGCTCAAGCTATTGCACCAGATAAAGCAAACGGAAGTATCATTTACAATCGTGATGGTCAAGCGGTAGGCTCTTCATTAATAGGTCAGTCCTTTACCTCACCTACATTTTTCCAGGGGAGAGTATCCAGCATTGACTACAACGCTGCTTCTTCAGGGACACCAAACTATTCGCCATCTAATACGGACATGCTGACACGTACAAGTGATTCTATCACAAAGTGGAAAGTAGATAATCCAGAGGTTCCCATTAGTAACCTACCGATTGACCTGATATCCAATTCAGGTTCAGGCCTTGATCCGCATATCTCGCCCGATGCTGCTCTTATCCAGATTCCACGAATCAGTGAACTGACTGGAATTGCGAAGGAGCAGTTAGAAAAATTAGTAGATGAGCATACAGAAGGACCCGATTGGGGATTATTTGGTGACAAACGTGTGAATGTGTTGCAATTGAATATAGCCTTATCTGAAATGAACAAATAAAAGTACAGTAAGCAGCCCTGTTTACCTATTTTGGTAATCAGGGTACGTTTGCAATTGTAGCATTTTTGGATTTATGAGGTGATGGGATTGCCTAGCATTAACTTGAATGGAACATCTATTTATTATGAAGAGCATGGTGTTGGCATGCCCCTCGTGTTCATTCATGGACATGGGTTGATGCACACCATGTTCCACACACAAATTGAACATTTTTCAAAGCACTATCGAGTCATCGTATGTGATTTGCGGGGAAATGGTCACTCTGGAAAGCTCAAAGAATCTTATCGTGATACGATTGAGACACAATGCATTGATCTTATTATTCTCTTGAATGAATTACATTTACACAGTGCTGTTTTTGTAGGTATGGATTATGGAGGCATTATTGTACAGCATCTGGCAGTTCAATATCCAGAGCGAGTCCAAGCGATTGTGATCGCAGATGGCTGTTCTGCAGAAGCAGCATCCATTTTTTTGAAGGCACTTCAATATGCAGCAGCCTATAGCAGTATATTGTTCTACCTTGCTCCCAGTGAGAGTTCATTTCCTGCCACGCGCTTACTATATAAGAAGTGGGCGTTGTCTTATGCTATTATACGAAAAAGCCTGTTAATGAAGCGCCCTGCTGAGTTATACAAGCAAAAATTAGCCATGATACATTATCCAAGCACTGCTAGGCTGCAAGAGATCACTTGTCCCACGCTCATTCTGGCAGGGGATGCTGATGTGTATCGTATAGAGTGTACGAAAGTGATTGAGACTCGGATATTGGATGTGAAAGTGGAGATTCTTACAGACTGTATGTACCCGAGCAATCTATGTCAGCCAGAACGCTTTAACAGTACTTTAGAGCGCTTTCTGGTCACGATGCCCAATCTGAAGGAGCAGGCTGGAGGCTGATTGATGGCACCTTTTAAACGAAAAACACCGGAAGAAATTTTATACTCTATATACCGTCTGCATCGAGGCAAGCTAAAGATTATCATTGGATCGGTCAGCGGCTCTGGTAAAACTTATCATATGCTGCAGGAAGGAAAACAGCTAAAGCAACAGGGCATTGATGTCGTGTGTAGTGCTGTGTCTACCATGCAAAGAGCGGATAACGTTCAACAGCTTGAAGAACTGGAACGTGTTCCAAGTATTCATTGGTGGAAACATGGTGTAGAGCAAAAAGACCTTCCTATCGATACTTTGCTTGAGCGTAATCCGGAGGTGCTTCTGGTCGATGGATTAGCACATCGTAATCGGGAGGATGCCAGATTTCCCACCCGTCTGGAAGACATACGTTACTTAATGGATCAGGGCATTAGTGTCATCACGACCATCAATGTGTACGAATTGGATAGTGTGGAAGAATTAATTTACAAAATTACGGGTATAAAAGCAGAAGAAACGGTTCCTTTGAATACTTTGGAATTGGCTGATGAGGTACGCCTTATTGACGTTTCTCCAGAAACGATCTTGAAGAGAATTGATGAGGGTATATTAGGAGAAAAGGCCCACCCGGCTTTATCACAGCGCGGAAATCTGGGTGTGCTCAGGGAGGTCGCTTTGCGCCTTGTCGCTGAAGGGGTCAACGATTCACTGGAAAAGCATCGGGAGGAGCAGGGACTTGTGGGTCCATCTGGTGCGGTAGAACGTATTTTAGTATCCTCCCAATACCACTGGAATGGTTCGTTATACGTGCGTAGGGGCCAACAAATTGCCAAACGGCTTGGGGGGGATCTCATCGTTGTTTCGTTTGTACTTGCCAACAAGCCGTTAACGAAGGAGCAGCAGGCGTTTCGCCAGTCAATTAGGAAGCTCGTAAAACGGGTCGATGCCCGCTATGATGAACTGTCTGTAACTCATTTGAGAAGACTTCCATCGGCTTTGGTTCGCTATGCGATTCAAAACAAAGTGACTCGAATTGTGATGGGACATTCGCAAAAAAGCTTTTGGCAGGAGCTATGGCAAGGATCTATTGCTAACCGGGTACTGAGAAAAACACGAAATATCGATGTTTTCCTCATGGCGGATCGGGCTCGGGAGGAAGGAGAGCGGATATTGCCCATTAAATCGGGGCCCACAAAGCAAGGTGAGAAGTTTCACCGTTTAAGCCAAGTGGAAATACAAAAGAAAATGGATTCCATTCGCCTTGGTACCTTCAAAGTGTACATTGGGGCTGCGCCGGGAGTCGGGAAAACTTATAAAATGCTCCAGGAAGGGAATCTGCTACAACAAAAAGGAATTGATGTCGTCATTGGATTGTTGGAGACTCATGGAAGGAAGGAAACGAAAGATCAAATTGGCGAATTAAAGATCATTCCAAGAGCAAGGACTCAATACCAATCAACAGTATTGGAAGAGATGGATATAGAGGCCATCATTGCTCGTCATCCTGAAGTGGTCTTAGTAGACGAATTGGCCCATACCAATGTCCCTGGGAGTAAGACTCATAAACGCTATGAGGATGTTCTCCGACTGCTTAAAGCGGGGATATCGGTCATCACAACCGTAAATGTACAGCATTTGGAGAGCCTGAATGATGCTGTGGAACAACTGACAGGAGTTCGAGTTCGAGAAACCGTGCCAGATGCCATCTTAAAAATGGCAAATGAAGTTGAACTGATAGACATCACACCGCAAATGCTTCAGGAGCGGATGCGAGAAGGGAAAATTTATGCGAGGGAAAAGATCGACCAGGCGCTGAGCTCTTTTTTCAAAATCGGTAACCTGATTGCTCTTCGGGAATTAGCTTTGAGAGAGATAGCTGATGATGTAGACGAAAGGCTGGAGGCTTGGGATCGGGACGCTGCCTTGCGAGGTGCTTGGAGCAGAAGGGAGGTCATCTTCGTATGTGTCGATTTGGCACCACGGGCCGAACGATTAATCCGTCGCGGTTTTCGTATCGCTCATCGACTAAAAGCGGAATGGTACGTTCATTATGCTCAGTGTGGTTCAGCAATACATGAGGAAGAGCGCAAGCGTCTGGATTCCTTACGTTTATTAACGGAACGGCTTGGTGGGATCATGGTAGTGACAGAAGCAGAAAGGAGTACGAATATCCATAAACATCTCCTTGACCGAGTGAACGAGGTACAGACCACCCAACTGATCATTGGTCAGTCCCGAAAGCCCTTATGGCTTACTTTGTTTAAGGAGACATTCGTTCACTATTTGTTAAGAAACGCCAGACATATGGATATGTTGATTGTCGCGGATTTTGACCCTCTTGTTGCTGAACCCTTATAATTATAGAAAAGTTGATGAGTAAGTTCCACGACTCAGCGTCAGGTCTAGGAAGTTATCTGCGCGGAAGTAATTTATTGATACTGCGAGTACGGTTTTACCAGAGAGGGCAGTGATAGAGAGCACTTTATGCTAGTGCTATAAATAATTGATGTGGGGGGTTCTGGAATGGAAATGAATAATGAGAGCATTATGGTCTGTGTAAACTACGGACCTCATGGGCAGCGATTGATCCAAAGAGGGAGTCAGTTAGCTGGGTTGCTGCATGCCCCGCTGACAGTACTAACGGTAGATTCATCCACAGAGAATGAGTATAACCAGGAGAAGCAGCGTTACCTTTCTGGGTGGCAGAATCAGGTGGAGGAGGCTGGGGGACAATTTATAATCCGTAAGTCCAATGGGAAAAAAGCGGCCGAGGTGATTGCAGAAACTGCGCGTGAAAGAAATATCACACAAATTGTAATGGGGCAATCTATTCAAACGATATGGCAGGAGATTACCCAGGGCAACTTTATTAATGATCTGATGAAGCTGTTGGGTCCGATTGATCTTCATATGGTTGCGGTCCAGCGATATCCAGAGCTGCTGGAACAATCTCATGAGCAAGGTTTTACCGCATATTTGGTTAAACAAGGCGATCGATATGTCCTTACGGAAGAGCCCACCGGAGAAGAAGCGATGAAGGGTGTATTCTTCCGTGAACTGAATACAGATTTTAACAGCGGTCTTTTTAAAATCGTTCAGAATGGTGAAACGCAATATTTGAAGATTGTGCAAAGTGAATGGATTAAGCCGAGATAAGCGGATTATATGGGGATTATATAAAAAAGTGTTAAGAATCGTGCTGCATGCGAGGTGGGCTTCTTATAGTGTAAGACAAAGTAAAATAGCTCCAAGTTATCCTACCGTAAGTAGGCAACTTGGAGCTATTTTTATATGTAGGTTCCTATTTTTTGTGAAGGATCTCCAACGATCAACTAATCATTTTATCTCTAAATCTGTAAACGCCATTAAGAGTGACATTGGCTTATTCAACCAATTAATATAATCAGTATATTACCTTGACAGTCATAGTAGTGTATCGTATCATGCAAATGTGGAGGTGATTGTATGAGCGAAAACAAAATCACGTCCGACCTGCTTCGCGGACATACGGATACGATGATTTTACGGCTCTTGTCGGAAGGTGAGCGCTACGGCTATGAGATTGTCAAGCTGATTGCCGAGCGCTCGGGTGGTGAGTATGAATTAAAGGAAGCCACCATGTATTCCAGCGTCCGGCGGCTTGAGGCTGATGGAGATATCGAGTGGTATTGGGGCGATGAATCGCAGGGCGGACGACGTAAATATTTTAGGATTACCGAAAAGGGCAAGGCTACTTACGCCCACAACAAAAATAACTGGGAGTATGCAAAACGCGTACTTGAAAACTTATTATAGGGGGCATGATGTGATGTATGAGAAGCTGAACAGTTATTTGAATGGCATCTTCGCACCGTACGATAGAGTAAAAAGCGTCGCAGAATTAAAGGATGACCTGCTCTCTGACTTGCAGGAGCGGTTCCGTGAACTTAAAGCCGAAGGCAAGGATGATGAAACAGCCTTTGCGATAACCATTGACAGCATCGGCGACATTGAGCAAACGGTACAAGAGGTAGCTAACCTCTCCCGATCACTGGAGCAGCAAGTGGTGATGAACTTAAGCGCGAGCAACCTGGCAAAGAGCGACTTTGCGGGCGTAATTGCGCATAAGGGGAAATTTGCAGCGAGTGTGTTACAGGGCTCCGATTTTACGGGTGCTGACCTGACGGGGAGCACATTTGCGAGCAGTGATGTACGTGAAGCCATTTTTGACCATGCCAATATGACAGATTGCAACCTCTCTGCCCTTGATCTTTCGCATGCGAGCTTTCATAAGTCCATCCTTGTGCGTACCCACATCAGTAAGTCGGGATTAGATGGAGCAAAGTTCATTGGTGTAAAGCTAACCAACGTCAAGTTGATCATGTCTGATCTCAAGAAAGCAATTTTTGAAAACTGTATCTTTGACGGTGTAGAGTTCAAATATTCAGATCTAAGAGGAATGCGTTTTGACGGGCAAACATTCATCGGCGTTAAGTTTGACAAGTCGGCGCTGAACGAAGTTTCATTTAAGGACGCGACACTCAAGAATGTGTCTTTTCATTCCGCCTTCTCGCTGTCCAAGAAGTATTACCGTGCGATTCAGAGCATCTGCTTTGACGACGCGGTCATGGATAAGCTGACCTATGCTGCGCTTAAAGGTATGGAGGCCGATTTGTCCAAGGTCACTGTGCAATAAGAAGAGAGATATTCAGAGCGAAATGATAACTTGTTGCTAACAGTAATAAGAGTAGGGTACCAAATAGTATTTCTGTGAATCACTCAAGTTCGCCTTCCTAGCTGTACTTTTTTTATGTGACGATTGTCAAGCTAAGTGCGACAGTTCCTCTGAAAAGGATTCGTGAGCGGTTCTCCACCCCAAACATTTTCGTGGTCTGTGATTGATGAAGCGCAGAGCGGTATCCAGGGCTTCATCCGTGATTTGGGCGAAGTCGGTCCCTCTTGACGGAGCCGCTGCACGATCTGCTCGGCCAGATGAACGATTCGCTCATGAGCATAATGGAAGATCATTTTATAACTTTGGCAAAAATAATCGACGCCTGGATCATCTTCCCTTGAAGTCCATTGCCGATTTCTTGGACAACCGCCGTGACAAAGTTTCAAATATGGACAAGTGATACAGGAGGAAGGGAGCTTCGGCTTGAGGCTTAGAAAATCCCCGAACAATCTGTTGTTAAGAATGTCATCTAGAGAATCTACACCTATATTGCCGATCTTAAAGTCACTACTAAGATAAAAATCACAGGGGTAGGCATCACCATTCTGCTCCAAAATTAAGGTCTTGGGACAGCTATGGCGATGAGTGCAAAGTTCAGCTTCACCAAGAAGATACACACTAAGCATCGTATCAAAAAAACGAACGGATACCCTGGGATGTCCTTCGTTATACCACGCATCAAAAGCCTCACACAAAAATTCACCATACTGCTCAGCTGTGATGAGGTATTTTCCAGGCTGATCAGGCTGCTGAGCCCGAAAATCCATGCAGGGAATGAACTGAATAAATTGAAAGTTTTCACGCACATAGAAATCCATTATCGCTTTCGCTTGTCGGACATTGTCATCATGAATAACCGTCAAAATATTAAAATCAACATCAGCAGCTTGAAGATGGCGAATACCTCTCATGACCCGCTTAAAGCTACCTTGACCTGAAGCCGTTACTCGTCTGGAATCATGTAGATCTTGGGGGCCATCTAGACTTACGCCAACTAGAAAATGGTAACTTTTGAAGAAATGTGCCCATTCCTTATCAATAAGTGTACCGTTGGTCTGCAAGGAATTGGATATATTTACAGGTGGTACTGCATGCTTAGTCTGCAAGGCAATTACTTCCTTGAAGAAATCCTTTCCAGCCAATAGAGGTTCCCCACCTTGCCAAGCAAAAGAGGCGTTCCCATGGGCCCTTGACATGTATTGATGGATGAATGTCTCAAGTAGTGAGGAAGGGATACGATTAAGTTGATGCCCTGGATTTCCTTTGCAATTGCTGTAGTAGCAATATTGGCAAGCCAAGTTACAATCCTCCGATACTGTCTTCCACATTACACCAAGTGACCCGCTTTGTTCTGAAATGGCACAGGGAGTAGACAAACGAAGACCTCCTTTCTGTAAATACAAAGGTCATACAATTCCATTGGCAACCACTCCTGCTTCTAATACAATCTTCTACCAAATGGGTTGGGTGGTGAGGGCCAGTTCACAATGGGGCTTCGATTTTCTTGTTTTAGCTCTCCGTTCTCCAGCATGGAATCATCTTCATTTTCCGTACACCAACGGATTAGATTTTTTCTCATTTGTGCCCTTATCTCCTGCACGATAGGTTCCGAACTCCGAGCCAAGTTGCATAGCTCTGCAAAATCCTGAAGCTGGTCATACAGCTCTTCGACTCCGCCATTCTGGTGATAAATGTATTTCCAGCACCCAGAAATAATCATGTAGCTTTGATGAGGGTCATCACCGCATTGACTGATGTAATATGATCTTACTGGCCTATCCTCGAAGATTACCGGGGCCAAATCCTTACCGTCAACCTGCGTTTCTAATGGATCATCAATTAGTCCTAACAAGGTAGGGAGTAGATCTTGGAGACCGACTAACTGCTCGGAAGTGATGCCTGCCCGGATTTTTTGGGGGTAACTGATGATCAACGGAATCCGAACAGAACCGTTATAAAAGTTCTTTTTGAAGTACAGACCGAAATCCCCCAACATTTCGCCGTGATCGGATGTATAGATGACAATGGTATTACTCTGCAGGCTGTTAGTCTCAATAAAGTTGAGAATTTTCCCAATCTGAGCATCCTGGTGGGAAATCAATCCATAATAAAAGGCCTTAATCACTTTTTTTGCCTCAGGCGACAGGAGGTCCCACATATGAGTGTAGTGAGACATGACTTCCTGGTCGAGGTCTCTGTCTTTCAATATGTCAATCGTGCCGATAGGCTCGGGCATATTTCGGGGATCGTATAGGCTGTCATACGGTCTAGGAGGGTCAAAAGCGGAGTGAGGTTTTGGAAATGACACCCACATGAAAAAAGGTGCTTCCTTCTTGGTATCTACATGATTCTGCATGTGAGCAATAGCTCGATCAGCGACCCAGGTATCCACATAATGCTCTTGCGGAATGGGGGAGGGAGCAGGGTATACATCGTTGTTGCCAAGTCCATGCCCACGTGTATAGCCTCCCCATCCCACAGAATGAAGGTAATCGTGATAATCCTCTAATCCCAACAGCTGATGGTTCGGATCAAATTTACTCAGGATTCTGCCTGACTCGGCAAATTCGGTAGTGTGAATTCCATGAGTCGTTCTGGGCTCTTCTGGTCCCATGTACGGGTTGTAATGAAGCTTTCCGATGGAATAAGTATCATAACCACGCTTGCTCAGCTCTTCTCCTAAGGTAGGAAGGCCTTCCTTAATGGCACCGGAATTGTCCTTATGGCCCGTACATTTATGGGGGTATAAGCCGGTGGTCAAGCTGGCCCTTGCAGGAACGCAGATCGGGTTTGGGGTGAAGGAATTTGTGAAATTAATCCCACTTTGAGCAAGGCGATCAATATGGGGTGTTGACACTATGGAATTACCATTGCATCCTATGGAATCATGACGCAATTGATCACACATTATGAAGACAATATTAGGCCTATTCACATGATATCCCTCCCATGAAGCCAGGATGTTCTTTACCATACTTATGGATAACTTCATATTAGTGCTTGGTATTTAATATGTTAATGTATAAAAAGAGGCATCCATTTGTATAAATCGGAACTTCAATATGAATCGTGGGGAAGAGGGAGCATGGATTATCTAAATCAAATGTACCTGCACATTTATTTTATTCTGAGAAGGAAAACGACGGGGGAATGGGTAGGGAGCCGCAAGCATCTCTCAGGACATACGCTGTATTGGGTTCATGAAGGGGAAGGGAGTTTTACGACTCAAGAATCGGTTGAAGTGAAATCAGGGAGTCTAGTATATGCTCCACCCGGGTTAAATGTCAGCTATCAATCGCATAACAGAAATCCCATGAATTTCACGATAATAAGATTCGAGTGTATAACCGTTGAAGCGCAAGCAAATGCCTGGGTAACTCATCCTGTCGAGCACCTGAGACTACCGCTGCTTGTCGCCACTACTAGGAATGATCATGTTGAGATGGAAGGAATGATGACGCGCCTGATCAGAAAGTGGAATCCGGCATCACCATGTGGTGAAGTTGGCTCTAAGGCTGCATTAAGCGAAGTTCTACATTATATCAGCCAAAATTGTCTATTAGAAAAAGTATCTCAAGATGCTCTGTTTGAAAAGATCAAAGAGACCTTACAGCTTCATTATCAAGATAGTATCCGTATTGAACAGCTAGCCAGAAACCATGGGATTTCATCCGTATACTTGAGAAAATTGTTCCACACTCATGAAGGCTGCTCACCCAAACAATATTTAGACTCCATTCGTTATCAGAATGCCCTTCGGCTATTGCTTCACTCCGATTTATCTATACAATGGATCGCAGAGGCTTGTGGCTATACTGACGAGTTTCATTTCAGCAAGGTATTCAAGAGAATAACAGGTCTCGCTCCTTCAAAATATAGAAAAGAGTTTCACTCTAGGTGACATGGTCTAAAAAAGAAATTAAAATAAAGCAAAAAAACGACTTCAGTCTAAAGAAATTAGAGCTAAAGTCGTTTTATTCCCTGTAGATTTATCCAGCCTACTTAATACAATCTATGAAAGAGCTTCATTTAGAAAAAAATTAAATGGACCTATGTTCTGGAACCGACGCGGAAATAGTAGTCAAAATGGCATTGAGTTAAAGGAAACTGCTACGGGACTCGATATTGACTTATGCATAACCATTCAATATCGCTTGAAAATTCCAGAAGTCTGTAAGGTACTTCAATCGAACATTAAGGAAGCTGCTGAAAATGTTACGGGTATAAGTATTGACCGTGTTAATGTAACTATTGTAGGGATATCAGTTGACTGATCTCATGTGAGAAACGTTAACCATTCATCAAACGATAAGGCAGCCGATCAAATTGATCGACTGCCTTTATCCGTTGTATAAGAATCATTAGTCGGGGAATACCCTTCCAGCTATCGCGAACTAGCGTAATTAAGATTGTTCTCAATTAAGTTACAGACTGAGAGACTTGGTCACGTCCGTATCTCGCACTTAACTGGTGCGCCGGACCATTAATTCCGTAGGAAACACTTCTTCCACGGGAGCGATATGCTGTCCGTCGGTCTCGATGGATTTTATCATCAACTTGGAAGCGGCCTCGGCCAATTCGTTGATGGGATGCCGGATGGTCGATAAGCTCAACAGCTCGGAGACGGTCGGCATATCATCGACGCCCAGAACAGCAAGGTTCTCCGGAACAGACAGGCCCAAGTCCTTACAGGCCTTCAAGGCTCCGATAGCACAAATGTCACTTAAACAAAACAAGGCTTGTGGCAGCTGATTGGTTCTGGCTAGGTGTACTACAGTATCATAACCGAAATTTTCCGTCATATCTCCAGTAATTACGGTCGTTAGTTTTCCGTTTTGTTGCAAGATCTCGCTAGCACCGTTTAGTCGATCGTCGAACCCAGGAACTTGCCCGTGTGGGTAAGTCAACATCACTAGATTGTTATACCCACGCGATAATAAATGATTTACTCCGATCTGACCACTTTGATAGTCGTTAACACGCAGTACATGTGCTCCGTAGGATAAATTGTGGCGCCCCACAGTTATGACCGGTAAGTTAAGATCCATTAATTTAGGCATGAATTTTTCGGTTTCTATTGTCGCTTTAACAATGATTCCATCAACCATCTGGACATTCGTGAATATTTCTTCAAAGTCCAGAAGGATGATTTTATAGCCTAGCACTTTTAACCGCTGCTTAATCACTTGGGCAAAATGGAGGAAGTATAGATCCTCTAAATAACCATCATAGGTGCTGTCGGATAAGACGAGCCCAATCGTATGCATTCTGCCAGTAATGAGACTTTTCGCAACAGGGTTTACCTGGTAACCTAACTTTGTGATCGAGAGACTGATTTTATCTTTTGTCCCTAAGCTCATTTTCTGAAAGTTTCCGTTTAGAAAATGAGATACCGTAGAGGGAGATACACCCGCATCTTTTGCAACTTGAACTAAGGTAACCCTTTTATTAGCCATTTTTATACCTCTACTTGTTTGTATTGCGGCTGTTCCTCTAATTAACGCGGACGTCTTTCCAATACGCCAGGCAGAGCGGGAAAGGCTTGATGTGGTTCGCTCTGGTACCAATAACATACGGAGCTCACGTCATCGCTTCTCTCGAATAATGCTTTTCCATCATGACCGATCTGTTGAACGGTGATCCGTAGATCCTCTTCAAACAATATAGGGTCAAGTATATGCCAACGATAGAAGCCGCGCATCGGACAAGCAGCTCCGTCGTAAATATGCGATCTTGTGTTGTCATTTACCTGGAAATGGGGAAATCCCATGAAAGGAGTGGAATAGGTCTGTTCCTGTACCGGGTTGCCGTTGTCGTATTTCACGAAGCCCCAAGCGCCGCCGAAGTAATCCTCTGTGCCTGTACCACAGATGGTCGGCCAATCCCGGTCGCCGTCGATGTAAAATTTCACTTCCCCTTCGCCATACCAGTAACGCGATAAAGAGGTCCAAGCCATATAAGTGCCTATATATTTGCCTCTTCCTTTAATTCCATCAATAATCGTATAATCCTGCTTGAGCCTGGTCGGATTTTCTCTGCGAAATTGGGCGTGAAAATACTCCGTATCCGCCGGGAGCTCATCGACAAGCGTGTAATCAAACTGGTAGAAGAACGCTTCGATCTCTTGAGTATGCTCGTTGGTTACAGTTACTCTGGCAGCTTTTTGAAAGGGCATTGCAAAGTAACTGTTCATGCCACCAACCGGATTGACCACGATTGGCAAGGAATTGACGATTGCTCTGGTACCAAAGCCGTTGCAGAAAAAATCGCCCAGCGGAGCTTCCACAGAGGGGGTGTCTTCATCGTCCCAATACATCCGCAATACTAGGTCGCGCAACACGAACCAGCCAGTCTCGGTCTGGTCGGTTACAGTCATCCAGATGTGCTGGATAATACCGGGACCTTCAATATCGACAAGCGTAGCGGTTTCTCCTTGGGCAAGCGAGATGAAGGCTTTGCCTTTGCGGGCAACGCCCAGAGGACCTGCTGCCTTTCCACCTTCCCCTTTCAGTCCACGGGGATTTTCTGCCGTAATTGATCTGCTTTTTCCTTTCATTCTGCCAAAAAGTTGATTCATGGATTGCATGGTTGATCTCTCCTTATTATGGTTATCCTTTAACGGCTCCGTCAGAAACGCCTGCCATCAAGTATTTGTTTAGGAATAAATAAATGAAAATAATCGGGATGATGCTAATGCTGATGGCTGCAAACGTCTGGCCCCAATCCGTAGCCCCGAATGCTCCAATGAACTCCTGAAGACCAACGGCGATCGTTTTGTATTGCTTGTCGCTCGTAAAAGTGTTGGAGAAAATAAAATCATTCCAAATGAGAACGAAGTTGATGGATGCGACCGTGATCGTTGTATTGATGGTTAATGGTGAAATGATTTTATAAAATACTTGATAAATATTACAACCGTCGATGACAGCTGCTTCGATCAATTCGTTGGGCACATAATTGTAAAAGCTGGTGAAAATCAAAATCGATAAAGGCAAGGCAAATCCGACTTGTGGAAGGATTAGTGCCAGATATGAATTCAATAGCCCGAAGTCCTTGTACATGATAAACAACGGGATTAAGGTGACTTGAATCGGAATCATGATACCAACCGTAAAGAACAGCAGCAGCTTAGAGTTCAGCTTGAAATTCATTTTTACCAGGGCGAATCCCGCCGTTGAGCTTAATAAGATGATCAGCAGCAGGCAACTGAACGTCACGATGGCCGTATTTTTGATATAAAGCAGCAGATCACTATCCTGGAATACAGCGGCATAGTTGCTGAACGACCATACCGTCGGTAGCGAAAAGGGCTTTGTCGTCAGTTCGATGCTCGATTTGAAGCTGGACAGCATCAGCCAGACAACCGGGTAGATCTGAATGATCAGGATGGCAATAACGATAAAATACAACAGGAAAGATAAAGCTCTTTTTTTGGATTGCATGTTACGCTTCTCCTTTCCTGGACTTGAATAAGGCCCGGATAATAAGAACAGCAATAAGGCTTTCTATCACGATAAATACAGCGATTGAGCTCCCATATCCGAATTGGTTGGTAGCAAACGCTTTTTTGTACATATAAGTGGTAACCAACTCAGTCGTCGAACCCGGTACACCGATGATATAAGGAATATCGAAGCCTCTCAGTGCACCAGTGGTACACATGATAAGGGCCAAACTTAACACGGGTTTTATACTCGGCAATTTGATATGGCGGATCAGCTGCCAACCATTAACACCGTCAATGGTTGCAGCCTCCTCGATTTCTTTCGGAATCGCAATCAGAGCTGCGTAAAAAATGACCATGTACATCCCTATAAAGCGCCAGCCCTCTGGAATGGAAACCGCAATCAATGCGGTGCTCGGATCGGATAACCAGGCGGCTTGCAAATGGCCTAGCCCAATCCAATCCAGAAACATGTTCAGCAGACCAAGTGGCTGTAGGGAATAGAAGTTCCGGAACATCTGTGCGATGGCGACAGTGACCACAACAGCCGGCAAATAATACAGCGTTCTGAAAATGCCGGCCCCTTTTTTGACATATGAGAGCAACAATGCGAAAAACAATCCGATGAACACCTGCATTAGTACTACGATCACGACGTACACCAGGTTGTTTTTCACAGAATTCCAGAAGTAGGGATCATGAAACATCTTGATATAGTTGCCCAGCCCAATGTACTCGGCGTCTTTTATGCCGTTCCAATCCTGGAAGCCGTAGTTCAGCGACTGAATAATCGGGACAAAGACGGTTCCCAAATAAAAGAGCAAGGCTGGCGCGATGAAAATTAACCATGCCTTCTTGTCCTTGAGCACATTCATATGGAATCTCCCCGTAAGTTTTTTTGAAAGATAAAGTGAAGGGTCCACCCGGAACTTAAATGGCCGGGTGGGATTGTGCCTTGAACGTTACATTTAGTCGGTGACGTTTTGGGCAATCGTATTGTCAATTTCTTTGGCGAACTCTTCCGGTGTCGTGGCCCTCATCATCAGTTTGATGATTAAATCGCTCATGACGGAATTTGTATTTGGGTCAAGCAAAGTATCCCAAGGCTTGGCAAATTCTGTACCGTAGTTATCCATATCTTTTTTAATTTTCAGGTACAGATCGGAGAATTGGGACTCGTCTTTAATCTCAAATTTGAGCGGAGACATCTGTTGTTTGGCTACATAGATGTCGCTGTAATTATTTAAGACATAACTCAGAAAATCCTTGGTAGTTGCATCGAATTTGTCAGCCGAGGCAGCAAGACCGATACCGCTGTTTCCAAAAAACTCATTATCCGGTGTTTTTGCGTTGGCGATGGTTGGCAGATAGAAATAATCCACGTTGCCTTTCATGTTATCTGGCATATTACTGTCAATGAAGGACGGAATTTCCCAAGTACCCATGTTATACATGGCAGCTTCACCGTTGAGGAACATGTTCTTGGCCGTCGTATAATCTGTAGTGGCGAATCCTTCCTGGAAGTATTGGCCCATCTCATAGGCAAAGTTCGCCGCTTGCATGCCGACCTCGTCGCTCATTTTGGCCTTGCCCTGGCTCAGATTTCTGGCAAATTCATTTCCGGTAGCGCGGAACGGAACCATAGCTGCATAGCGCAGCAAAGGCCAGACGTCAACGCCATCAACGGCGATCGGGGTAATGCCCTTGTCTTTAAGCTTCTTGCTAACTGTCAGCATTTCATCGAGGGTCTTGGGAACACTGAGGTTGTTTTCTTTGAACATTTTCTTGTTATACCAGGTCATTTCCAGCTGGTACTCCAAAGGGAGAAGGTACAGGCTTCCATCTGGAAGCTCCTGGTACTTCAGCGCAGGCTCGTAGAATTGATCGTAGAGCCCTTGTTCATCCAGGAACTGCTTCATGTCAACCAGCATTCCGGCATCTGCCAGTTGCTGGGCGTACGGATCAGCGTCCATATCGAGCAGTTCAGGAGCTTCACCGGAAGCGATGAGCGTTCTCAGCTTGGTCAAATAAGAAGGTCGATCGGACGTCACCTGAATATCCAGCTCGAATCCGGGATGCTCTTCCGCATACTTGCTCGCCAGTTCACGCATCGTCTGCACGATCGCTCCGTCCGCCGGACGGGCTGATAGCCATGTAATCGTTTTAGTAGCTTGGCCATCGGATGAGGCATCCTGTTTGTTGGTTTCATTCCCCGATCCGCCGCAACCGGCGAGAGCGGTTGCAACCAATGCAAAAATAGTTAGAAGTGAGATGACCTTGGATAGCTTTCTCTTTTTTTCCATTTCAATACCCTCCATTCGGACATGAAAAATCAATTTGCTGACTTTAGTTCTGCAACAGGTTAATCTTTTGCTGCTGTTTTGATTTTGACATCATGGACTTGAACGGACCCCTCGTTCGCAAAAAAACCGAGGTGGCCTGTTTTGAAGTTATAGACCCTCGTTGTCATCGCAATGGCATTGTTGACATACAGACACAAGATATCATCCTCCATAATCAGCTTTACCGTTATCCGGTCGAGCTGTGCGAACTGAAGCGGTCTTTCGAGCTCAATCATTTGCGGTCTATCCCCGGCAATTTGCCATTGGAAAAAGCCAGGCTCAGTTCTTGGCCACATATCGAAGGCGACCCGGTTGTGGAATGGATCGAATTTGATGAAATAGCCGGTGTCGAGCGCTGTGTCGGTTCGCAGCGCGATGCCGAAGTCTTTTGCCTCTTTCCAGTCTGTAAACGTAGCTTCGACCAGGACCTGGGAGGGTAATTCATTCAATATACAGTAAGCCAGTCCATCGGGAGATTCGAGCTCAAATCCGGTTTCTGTGTGTTGACAGTTGTTCTCTTCTCCAGAAATGGCAGCTGTTTCTGTATTAAAATGCTCGTAGATCGACTCAGGCATTCTTACAAGCAAATCACCGTTATCGTTCTGATAAACCTCGTGAACGACGAGAGTTCCTGCCCACTCCCAGTTATCGTAATCGTTTGCAGCTTGTTTGGAAGGAACCCAGCCGAAAGCGTATCTTCGTTCACCATCCGAGGCTGTTTTCGCCGCATAAAATCCTCTGCCGTCAAAAGTGTCCGTGACTGGGGAAGTATACACGCCTTCGATGCTTTTGCTTTTTTTGTAATGTGTTACAAACTTTTCACTGAATGTCGAGTACACGAGATAGTGCCAGTCTCCCATTTTGAAATAATCCGGACATTCCATAGTGATGTACTTGTCCGGGCTATAGAATGGCTTCCGATAATACCAATGCACCAGATCATTGGAGGTGAGGAGGGCAACGCATCCGCCTCTCTTTTCGGAAGAATTCACTTGCCTTGAGGTAACGAGCATCCAGTATTCTTGTCGTTCTTCGTTGAAGAACACGTACGGATCACGCCAATCGAACTGCTCATAAATGATTCCGTCTCCATAAAGCTTGAAATTTGCCTCCTTCGTCCAATGGATTCCATCGGTCCCGGTTGCCTTCAAAATAACTTGTAAGGGCTTTCCGTCAATGCAAAATTCGGCGTTGGGATTGTGGCCGGTGTAGAACAGGTGATACATGCCGTTCGGGTCCTTGATCACTGAACCTGTATAAGCGTTCCGATCGGGATCAGCTTCATTTCCGTTAGGCAGAGATATTCCGTAATCTTCAAAATCCAGGCCGTTCTTGGTTGTGATAAGGTTCCACGTCGTATGGTTCCCATAATCACCGTCGACTCTTTGGTCATGGAGATAGTAGAGCTTGTACTCTCCATTGTCGTAGAACGGAATCACATCTCCGACCCATCCGCCTTCTGGCTTGTAAAATACTTTTTTCATAGCGTCATCTCCATTTAGTAAAACGTTTTACAAACAAATCATAACATAAACTTTTAAGTTGTCAACGTTTACATTTGTTATCTACTAAAGAATAATTATTTTTTTAAGAATAGCAAAAAACAATATGGTAAAACGTTTGTCTAAAAGGTAAAATGATGGTGGAAACACTTACAATACAGGAGGAATCAAACATGCAAATTGGTGCAATTGAAGCGGGAGGCACGAAATTCATATGCGGAATCGGCAATGAGAAAGGCGAGATCAAGGACCAGATCAGCTTTCCGACGGAGGAGCCGGAAAGAACGCTTGAGCAGGCGTTGGAGTATTTTCGGGACAAAAGTGTTGAGGCGATCGGAATCGGGTCTTTCGGTCCGATCAATCTGGATCACTTCAGCCCAGGTTACGGGCATGTGACCACGACGCCGAAACCGGGATGGACGGGGTTTGACTTCATCGGATATATAAAACGCGCTTACCCGGTGCCGATCGGTTTCGATACCGACGTGAACGCAGCAGTATTTGGCGAAGCGAAGTGGGGGGCGGCGAAGGGACTGGATAGTTGCGTTTATTATACGATCGGGACAGGTGTCGGCGTCGGTGTATACACGGAAGGCAAGCTGGTTCACGGACTAGTCCATCCGGAAGGAGGGCATGTGATGATCCGGAGGCATTCAGAGGATAGCTTCGGTGGTTTATGTCCTTATCATGGGGATTGTCTGGAGGGCATGGCCAGCGGACCCGCCATCGAAAAGCGTTGGGGAGTGAAGGGAAGCGAGCTGCCGGGCGATCATAAGGCATGGGAGATGGAAGCTTATTATCTGGCGCAGGCTATTTCGGGGGTTATTCTGTTGTTATCGCCGAAAAAAGTGATTCTTGGCGGCGGGGTCATGCATCAGAAGCAGTTGTTTCCGCTTATCCGCAAGGGAGTCGCCCATAACTTAAATGGATATGTCGCGTCCCCGGCAATTCTTGACGATATAGATCATTATATCGTTCCTCCGGCCTTGGGCGACAACGCCGGATTGTGCGGCGCTCTTGCGTTGGGAATTGAAGCTGCCGGCCAATGATGTTAACCGTCTGATGAACTTGATTACGGAAGGGAAGGAATGCTATGTATCACGTGCTTGTAGCGGACGATGAGCCGCGGCATCGCCGCGGTATTGCGGACATGATCAAGACACTCCGACCGGATTACCGTATTTTTATGGCCAAGGACGGGGGAGAGGCCCTTCGTATCGCTGAAGACAACCGGATCGATATCATGTTTACGGATATCCGTATGCCCAATATGGACGGCCTCACGCTGATCGGGCATTTAAGGGCACAAAGCGAGTCGATGAAAATAGTGATTCTGAGCGTGTACGGGCATTTCGAGTATGCCCGGCAAGCGCTTAAGCTCGGCGCGTTTGATTACCTGCTCAAACCGCTGGAATCAAAAGACATTGCAGACATGATGAATAAACTGGACGCTGCTATAGAGAAGGAACGCATTCGCCTTCTCGATGTGGCGGGCTTCAAGGAGAAGCTGAGCTTGGCCATCCCTGTTTACGAGCAGCATCTACTCAGTCGCTGGATACGATCGGTGGCGAATGGAGACGAACTTCGGGAAATTGATCGTTTGATCCCGAAGGGGCGTGGCGGATTTGTGCTGATTGCCAAGCTTCCCGTATCCGAGATGAATAAGGGTTATCTGTCCGAGGAATTCGAAGGAATCAAGGACAGCTTCAAGAGCTGGCTGTGCGAGACTACAGAACCTATAGGTCCCGCTCTTTCCTTTTACTTGGAGGGAGACGAGCAGATGCTCGTCTCCGTCATTACGTCGGCGCATTCCTTGGAATGGCTGATGAAGAAGGATGTTGAGCGGTTTTCTCAATTGATCAGGCAGGTTAACTTTAAATTTGGACTGACCGTTTCCATCGGCGTTGGCGACGGTGTAAACGATCTCTATCAGAAAGCGCCTCATTCCTTCCAACAAGCTTCGAATGCGTTGGAGTATACGTTTTATTGCGGTAACGGGAATCTTGTCGTCAATAGTGAAATCGCTTACAATCCACGGAAGCCGTCTTTAACATGGGTTCCTGTCGATACAAGGATCGCAGCCGCCGTAACTGACAGAGATCTGGAGAAGGCGCGGGAGGAGCTGAAATTGTTAATAAGACGGCTTTTGGCAGGCGACTATCCTTCCCCAGCCCATTTGAAACACACCATTTTGTATGTGCTGGTGAACCTGATCAAGACGAACGAAGCGTCTTTGCGGAGCGAGGAGGCCAGTAATTTCATTTCCGAGATAGAGTTCCAGATTCCCGCCTGCAGCACCCTTGAAGAAGTCAAGGATAGGGCGGATCATTATCTACGCCGGATCATCGACAGTATCGAGAGCCGGAGAAACAACAAGAATGAGCGGATCATTGCGATGTGTAGGGCTTATCTAGCGGAACATTATATGGAGGATCTTTCGCTCGAACTTGTCGCCAAGCGATTCTTTTTTAGTCCCGCCTATTTCAGCAGCTTTTTCAAATCGCATACATCGATGACTTTTACCGAATATTTGCTGCAGCTCAGAATGGATAAAGCCAAGAAAATGCTGAACGACGGAAGCAAGAAAATCTCGGAGATTGCTTCGTGTGTGGGTTTTAGAGACGCAGGTTACTTTGCCCGGATATTCAAACGGGAAACGGGTCTTTCTCCGGAGGAATTCCGCAAGAAGGACCTGCTGTAGGTGATGCTATGAGGCTGAAGACTATGAGACTGAAGAATAAGCTGATTCTGTCCTATATCGTGCTGATTACGCTGCCCCTTGCCACGTTGGGGACGGGATATTATTACGCCAGCAAAAATATCATGCTCAAGCTTGCCAGCGATAACGTGACGGAAATTGTGCAAAAAAATAACCAAATCATTGACGAACGGCTAAAAATCATCCAGGACGACAGTCTCTCTCTGATGGTGGAATGCGACTTGTTTCAAATTTTTGATGACCCCGCCCCTGCCGGGAACAAACTGCTGAAGAGCAATGAACGGGTAACCGAAATTTTAAACCGTTATTTTTCACAATCCAGGGACCTGTATTCGGTTGAACTCGTGACCCGGACTTTTGTTTACGGAAGCAAGGCCCGAAATACCTATCCGCCGGATCATTTTTATGATTCCGCACTTTATTTGCGGGCGGCCGAGCAAAAGGGGCTTTTGGCCTGGGTGCCGACCTATGGCTATAGCCGTATGCATCAGTTGCCGGATCTGGACGGAGCCGATATCGAATACCGCTATTTATTTTCCGCCGTCCGGCAAATGAATCCATCCTGCGTTCGTAATGACGCTATCGTGCGGGCCAGAGAAGGGTCGGAAAAACCCATCCTCGTCATGAATTTTCGGGATGATGTCTATGCCGATATTTTCCAAAATAGCATTCCGATCGAAGGTGCGGTCTTTTTTGTGGTCAGCAAAGACGGTACGATCATTTCCCATACGCATGCGGAGTTCGTCGGGCGCAAACAGACTTTTCCCTGGTTGGCTGAAGCGTGGAGCCGTGGAAGCGGAGCTTCCTACGTTACGGTGAACGGAAAACGGATGATCGCCTGTTACGCGGTATCCGGCATCACGGGCTGGACGTCAGTTGTACTGATTCCTCCCGACACTTTGACCAAGGATATCAGACAGACGATCACCTTTTTTATCATTGCACTGGGCGCTTCGCTGCTAATGCTCTCGCTTTTGTTCGCCTATCTGATTTCCATGCGGATTTCCTCTCCGATCAGTAAACTGCTGCTCGCCATCAAACAGGTCGGGGGCGGCGATTTTAATGCCAAAATCAAGGTGGAAGGGAAAGACGAACTGGGGCATGTGCTGATGAAGTTCAACAGCATGAACGAGAAGGTGAAGCAGCTGATCGAAGAAAATTATGTTGCTAAGCTAAGGGAGCGCGAAACGGAAATCCTGGCGCTGAACATTTAGCTTAACCCCCATTTTCTTTACAATACGCTGAATATTATCAACTGGATGGCCGTCTATGGTGAGAAAGAGCAAGTCAGTAAGATGCTGGTCAGCCTGTCCCGCATGCTGCATTATACGACGGACAACCGGAAGGATTCGATGCCGCTTGGCGCTGATATCGGCTGGCTGAAGGATTATATCGTCATCATGTCCAACCGTTTCGAGCATCGCTTTCGGATCGACTTTGACATAGAGCACGAATTGATGGAAGCAAGTGTGCCGAAGCTGTTTCTGCAACCGCTTGTGGAAAATGCTATTATTCATGGATTCAGGGATATGGAGAGCGGTGGACTCATCACGATCTACGGGCATCGACAGGGTGACGATATCGAGTTCTGCGTAGAGGACAACGGTTGCGGGATAACGCCGGAACGCCTGCAAGAGGTACTGGCGGAGGCCTCCTCCAGCATCGGGACCCAAAACGTAGACAAGCGGATTAAGCTGCTCTATGGCAGCTGTTATGGTATCGACATCGAATCCGTTCCGGAGCTGGGGACACGGGTAAGGCTGGTCATTCCTTATCGAAAGCTGTAAATTCGAGATGCTCGTAATACCACCTGTCATACTCGACCTACTATCTGGCGAGGCTGCCTGTTAAGCAGAATTAAACTGCTTGAGGCAGCCATTTTTGGTAGAAGAAGCATGAAAGAAGGATATGCAGGAAAACGGATGATCGAAAAATCCTACAAGAAACGAAAAAACATCCAATAGGCTTTTACAAATGACAACTTTACAATAAAAGCAAGCGACTGCAGCGCTTACATTTCAAGAGCGGGGGGAGCAACATATGAAAAAGCCAACAGGCAAGTTAAAAGTGATGTTCATCTTCCTAATGATCATGTCATTAATTGTAACCGCTTGCACAGCGGGAAACAGCGACTCGCCAACGAATACGAAACAAAACGGTGGAGATAGCGCAGTGGGAAATGACGGGGAAAAAGTAACGCTGAAGTTCACTTTCTGGGGAAGTCCGGAAGAAAAGAAAGCGATTGAAGCGGCTATCAAAGTATTCGAGCAGAAAAACCCGCATATTACCATAGACCCGATTCATATTCCGGGATCGGACTTTCTGCAGAAGCTGAATGCGATGATTGCCGGCAATGAAGCGCCGGATGTCAGCTATTCGGCCGCATGGAAATTGAAAATGGGCGAAGAAGGGCTGATCTACAACTTTTTCGATTTGATGAAAGATGATCCGAGCATCAAGAAAGAGGACTACCTTGAGTATGCCTGGTGGAACTGGGACAAGGATAAAAGCGCCGGGCCATATCAGGCGTCCGTTGCACCTTCCCTAATGTACAATGCGGATATGTTCAAGGAAGCGGGAGTGGCGCTTCCGCCGACAAAAGCGGAGGAAGCATGGACATGGGATGAATTTGTGGATACGGCCAAAAAGCTAACGCTTGATCGCAACGGCAAGCATCCGGACGATCCCGGCTTCGATCCGAAGAGCATCAAGCAATACGGCGTTAAATTCAGCCTGGGCTGGTCATCCTACATGCCGCTGGTTCTCTCCAATGGCGGGGACTACCTGACGGCAGACGGCAAGGAATTCGCTTTGTCAAAGCCGGAAGCGACCGAAGCACTACAGAAAATAGCCGACTTGATCAATGTGCACCACGTTTCGCCATCGCCGATACAGGCTAGCAGCATCCCTGCTCCGGCTACCGCATTGCAGTCCAAAAAAGTGGCGATGATCATCGACGGCAGCTGGAATCATCTCGATTTAAGCAAAACTAACATCAACTGGGGCGTCGGCGTACTTCCGGTCCTCAAGGACTATAAATCATTTTTCATCGGCGGCTCGTTGATCATCTTCAAAAACACAAAGCATCCGAAAGAAGCGTGGGAGTTCACCAAGTTCCTCACCGATCCACAAAACGTGATCGAATTGCATCAAGGTCTGTGGATGCCGCAGTTGAAAAAATGGTACGAGGAGCCGCAACTAATCGACAAATGGGCGAACGAGAAGCTTCCCGGAAGACCGTCGGGCTTTCAGGATGCCGTGATGCGTTCCACTTTTGAACATGCAGAGCCGTCACCGGAAAACAATGTCAAAAACTTTGTCGAAATCGATGCTGCCTTATCCGCTGCTCTAGATCAGGTATGGCTAGGCGAGAAAACGGCTGAAGATGCCATGAAAGAAGTTGAAGTGAAAGTCAAGCCGCTTATACAGGGCACCTATTTGAAATAAAGAACGCTTGTCCGGGAACCCGGTACCGCATGAACATACAGCCATACCGGTCTTCGGCAGCGTTTCGACGGAGGGGGACTTGCTTATGGAAGCCAGCTCTTCCCATACTGGGAACCGTATGCAGAAAAAGCGTAGTATAAATCGCAGAGAGCTTTACGGCTGGCTGTTTGCTTTTCCGGCTATTCTGGGCCTGTTGATCTTTACGCTCGGGCCGATGCTTTACAGCCTGTATATGAGCTTTACCGACTATACCGGATCGAATTCACCGACCTTTATCGGGCTCGACAACTATGAGCGCATGTTCAGCGGCGAAGACACTTATTTTTATAAATCTCTGGGAGTTACTTTTTATTACGTTATCCTTAGTGTGCCGACCGGTATCATTTATTCGTTCTTCCTGGCGATTCTTCTTAATCAGAACATCAAAGGGAAAGCGTTCTTTCGCACAATCTTTTATTTGCCGTCGATCGTTCCGATCATTGCGATCTCGTTTATTTGGCTGTGGCTGCTGAACCCCGATCTTGGTCTCGCCAACGAACTGCTTCGCTCGCTTGGCCTCCCGGGAAGCCAATGGATTTTTGGCGAGAGGACGGTCGTTCCTTCTCTCGCCTTGATGAATCTGTGGACGACAGGCGGGACCATGATTATTTTTCTGGCGGGTCTGCAGGATATTCCCCGATCGCTTTATGAAGCGATTGAGATGGACGGCGGCACGAAGCTCAATAAACTGTGGCATATTACGATCCCGTTAATGACGCCGACGATCTTTTTCAACTTAATCATGGGTATCATCAACGGCTTTCAGGTGTTCTCGCAGGCTTATGTCATGACGAACGGCGGGCCCAATAATGCCAGCCTGTTTTATGTATTCTATCTGTACAGGGAGGCTTTTCAGTTCTCACGGATGGGGAGCGCCAGCGCGATTGCCTGGGTGTTGTTCATTATCATCATGATTTTCACGTACATTGTGTTCAAGACGTCGAACAATTGGGTTTATTATGAGGGGGATGGCATGCGATGAGAACCAAGGTCTGGTTTGAAAGGGGACTGATCTATCTGGTCCTGGCAGCCGGGGGGATTTTCAGCCTGCTGCCGCTGGTGTGGCTCATCCGCAGCTCCTTAATGGATATGGGCCAAATTTTCGAGCTGCCGCCCATCTGGGTCCCTGATCCCTTCCAATTTTCCAATTACAGAGAAGCGTTGACGATTCTGCCTTTTGGCCGCTATTTCGTGAACACCTTGATCATTGTCGTCTTTTCGGTGCTGGGCGTTATCGTTACCAGTTCGATCAGCGCATACAGCTTTGCCCGGATGAACTGGAGAGGAAGGAACCTGGTATTCGGCCTGCTGCTGTCCAGCATGATGCTGCCGTACGCGGTCACCCTGATCCCGACGTTCATCGGCTGGAGCAAGGTAGGTCTAACCAATTCCTTCATCCCGCTGATCGCCCCGGCGTGGTTTGGCGGGGGCGCCTTCAACATTTTCCTGCTGCGCCAATTCTATCTCAGCATCCCCCGGGAGCTGGATGAAGCGGCTTACGTGGATGGCGCCGGTCACTGGCGGATATTCTGGTCCATCATTCTCCCGCTCACAAAACCCGCGCTGATTGTTGTTGGCTTGTTTTCCTTTTTGGCCTCGTGGAATGATTTCCTCGGTCCCCTCGTTTATTTGAATGACGAGACCCAATATACGCTTGCTCTTGGACTACAGCAGTTCAAAGGCATGTACTCAGCCGAGTGGCATCTGATGATGGCGGCGGCAACCGTTGTCTTGCTTCCGGCCATTATCGTATTTTTCATCGGGCAGCGTTACTTCATCGAAGGCATTACATTAACGGGCATCAAAGCTTGATTTGGGTAGAGAGGGAGGAATAAGCATGAACCAGCTATACTTGCGTAAGGAAGGTACATCTCGGCGGCTGTCGAGTTGGGATACAACAGGAGGCAACAGGGACTTCATCGTCATCGGCGCGGGCCAAACGGTAGCTATTGCGGATATCGCCGGCTCGGGTATAATTCAGCACATTTGGATGACGATTGCGGCCAGGAACAAATATGCGTTCCGTAAAGTATTGATCCGCATGTTCTGGGATGACGAACAAGAACCCAGCGTGGATTCGCCCATTGGTGACTTCTTCGGTGTCGGGCATGGTGTCGCGAGTCACTATGTCTCCATGCCTCTTAATATGATTACGACCCAAGATGTTATCGAAGACAAAGCGGCGCTGAACTGTTTTTTTGAAATGCCGTTCCGCAGAGGGGCTAGAATCGAAATCGTCAATGAGTGCGAGGACGAAATGGTTTTGTACTTTTACGTGGACTATGTGGAGAAAGAGGTGTCTGATGACAGTTTCTATTTCCACGCTTCTTGGCGCAGAGAAAATCCGACGAAGGGGCTTGTGGACCTCTCTGTGCTGAAAGAGGAACAGGATAAGCAGGACAAAGCCAATTATGCCGATCAGAAGGTATACGAACTGAAGAATCTGACCGGAGATGAAAATTACGTATTGCTAGATGCGGAGGGCGAAGGACACTATGTGGGCTGCAATCTAAGTATTGACCATCTTAATCCGATGCCTGGCTTCAGCTGGCCGGGAGAAGGAGACGACATGTTCTTCATCGACGGCGAACCATGGCCGCCCCGCCTGCACGGTACGGGAACCGAAGATTATTTCTGTGCGGCCTGGGGATATCCCTCCGGAAAGTATTATGCTCCATACCACGGATTGTCGCTTTACGCTCCGATCCGTGAGAACGGTGATGCGTGGAAAGAGAGCAATACCATATCTTTTAACGATTATTCTGGCAAAATGACGCAATACCGGTTTCATATTGTGGACCCCATTATTTTCCGAAAGTCGATCCGTTTCAGCATCGAGCACGGGCACGGTAACGCCCAATCGAACGACTACTCATCGGTCGCTTACTGGTACCAGCGTGAGCCGCACAAGGCTTTTCCGCAGATGCTGCCCGTATCGCTACGCTTGCCGATTCCGGAGAAGGAGAGTGCAAGGCTCTTCTACCGGACTTTCTAGGACGTATAGCTTAAACAGAAGATTGAAGCACAGTACAAGCAGCGGCAAGTCGGGGAATTCCGGACTACCGCTGCTTTTTGGGTATGAGGCTCTTGCTAATGTCGTATGAGATCGCATTATCTAGTTTTTAATTTTTGTAAAAAGAGGGATGGATTCCATCAACAGTTTTAAATGCCCGACTAAAGGCATGGATATTCGGGTATCCCATTTTTTCAGCGATGGCTTCAATGGAATCCTCCGTAACAGGGCCAGTCGGTTTTTCATTTTAACAGCATACACTTTCGTTTTAACGGTAGGCACCTTCATTTTACTCGGCAGTCAGGGAAACTGCTCCTGTGGCTTGGTTCCAATGCATGCGAATACCAAGCAGCACACACACATCCTCCAGCGGAAACAAAGTGGAGTCGGACAGGAATTCCAGCTTGAGTTGCTGCTGCAGCGGCTTGCCGTTCAAGCTGGCCTGAACCGGCTTACGGTCGGAAATCTGGAGCTTCTGATTCTTGTAAGCCAGCTCCCAGATATTGAAGCTTCGGTTGCTCTCCTTCGGATCGGGTGCCGTGACTGAGCGGCTAAGGGTGATGCCGAGAGGCTGAAAGACGCTGTTGGCAGGAACATAGATTGCTCCGTCTATGACGGCCGATGTTCCCTTGAAGCGAATTTCGCGCCCGTTGGCCATATAGCTTAATGGAAATTGAACCTTAGCACCATTCACCTTGCCGGAAGCCTGTTTTCCGATTCCTGCTGCAAGTCCAATCTGTGCTTCTTCCTCCCAAGCGAGCAGAGCCCTGTCCTGCCAAGCAAGCAGAGCTCCGTCCTGAAGCTGTGCGAACCAGAAATCCCCTCCGCTTCCATAGATGGAGGAGATCTTACCCGCATGGGGGACTTGGATTTGAATTGGCTTGCTGTTGTTCTTCGTAATGTAGTTCCAGCGCCATAATGATCCGTCCTTCTTCAGCATGATCAGATTCGACGAGATGAGCTCAAGCTTCTCCACATCTGCCAATCCCGGAATAAGGGCAGGCTTCTGAAGCTCCTCGTTCCACTTCATGATGCGACCGTCCGTTCGAAGCATATACGCTTGTTCGCCGACAGAGCCGAGCTGCTGAATGGATGTGACCAGCGTTGCCTGGTAATCCGGGTGAGCGGAGGACAGAAATGAAGACTTCATAGTGTCATAAAATTTGACCCTTGTCACCTTGCCGGCACCATCCAGAAGCAAGACGTAATCATTCGTAATCACAGCAGCACGCGCACCGGGAAAGTGACCCAATGCTCTATATCTTACCTCCATATTCCAAGGGTAATCATCATAGGTAAAATACCACAGCACTGCGCTGCCATCGGACTGCAGGGCAATGCCCTTGTCCTGATGCGCGTCAATATAGATTGCATGCTTAATGCCATCCAGCAATACAGGGACTGCTTGATCCTCATTTCCAATCACTGCGTTAGCATTAGGAGTGTTCAGGTTCGTCCCTCTAGCTGGCTTGCTCATATATTGACCCCAGCCCCACACCTGACCCCTCTTGCTACGAGCATAAGAATGGTTCCAAGCTGCCGTTACCTGAACTATATCTGATAATTCTGCAATTCGTACGGGAACGTATTGGTTGATGAATGTGCCATTGCCGATCTGCCCATACTGGTTAGAGCCCCAGCCTGACACGCTTCCGTCACTCCAGGCCGCAATGGCGTGACTGCTCCCCCCGCCTACACTGATTGGTACGGCTACAGCTTCCTCAGCTGCTACTCGCTGCGTTGAGATGAGCAGTTCAAAGCTCAGCCCCAGCATGAAGACCGCCAAGAGGATTTTGCAGATGTATCGCCCGAGCTGAGCTGATTTCATATGACCTCGATACAAATGATTCCAATTCAAATGATCCTTATTCAAGATAACTCGATCCTTTCTCGGAAATAAATGTAATTCGGCAAGTTATCCATACTATATCACATAGCTTTCTTATGACCAATTCAATATAAGGGAGATGCGGACATCGAAATGCGAAATGGATAGAAAGTGGCTGGAAGTGTTGATTCATTCGAACCGGATATGGGACAGTACCGAAAATAGGAAGAATACTAGGAACAGGAAGCTGTATTGGATATGCAGCCTCCTTTTTTTACCTGGAAAACGAGATGCCCAAAAAAACAGCATATACAGCTTAAAAAATATGCATTTGCAACTGACAGCTGCTTAAATACAATGATGAAGAAATATATGTAAGCGTTACCATTGTGGTGAAAAAGCAGAGGAGGGCATCCATGAACAAGATTCGCAAGGCAAAAAAGTCAGCGATGTGGCAACAGATTATAGCGTTGGTGGCAATTGCAGGTATGCTGCACAGTCTGATTATGCCAGCCGGAGCCAGGGCAGCGGAAGATGAGGGAGGGATTGCTACGAATTATGTCGTTCAGATCCATGAAACGGTAACAGACGGCTTCATTCATCCAGGTGTGGGTTTGACGAAATCCAAGTTGGAAACGATGCGTTCCATGGTTTTAGGCAAGAAGGAACCTTGGTATTCGTATTATAAAGCAATGACGGTGTCCACAGCGGCGTCCAAGTCGGTAACGTCCAGCAATCAAAGCGCTGCCGATCCGAGCAAGCCTGCAAGCGATGCCTTCAACAGCCAGGGCTTTAACTCCCGTTTCGTTGCAGACGGGCTCAAGGCTTACACCCAGGCGCTGATGTACTACATTAGCGGCGATGCAGACTATCGGGCCAATGCTATGCATATCATTCGCATTTGGTCGCAGATGGACCCGGGCAAGTACCAATACTTCACGGATTCCCATATCCATACAGGCATTCCGCTTAATCGCATGGTGGCAGCGGCTGAATTGCTCCGCTATACGAGCAGCCCAAGCGCTGAGCTGGAATGGACGGAGCAGGACACATCGAATTTTACGAACAACCTGGTCACCCCGGTCATCGAGACCTTCCAACATAATAACAATCATTTTATGAATCAGCATAATTATCCATTGCTCGGAGCAATGGCTGGCTATATCTTCACGAACAATACTGCGCGGTATGAGGAGGCCGTCGAGTGGTTCACAGTCAATGCAACCGCAACGAATCAGGGGTTCAATGGCTCAGTCAAGCAGCTGTTCCGACTGGTGGACACCAATGTCCTCACGGGCGAAGCCGTGAATCCGCCTGTCGTCCAGCATGTAGAGATGGGGCGGGATCAGGCACATGGCGGTGGCGACCTAACCAATGCGGCTATTATCTCGCGTATGCTGCTGGCGCAAGGCACGAAGGTTGATCCCGTGCTTGGCACTGTGTCTACAGCCGAGAATGCGGTAGGTCCGTATGAATTTCTGAATGATCGCATTTTGCAGGCAGCTGACTTCTTCTGGAAATATATGCTTGGATACGATACGCCATGGATTCCTGTGGTGTCCAGCTATGGCGAGGATGGCAGCGTTAAAGGCACGTATCGCAAGTTCTCCGACTCCTATCGAGGACGGATGACTACTGCGAACTTCTGGGATTTGTATTATTACTATACGTATGAAAAAGCTGTAAATCTGGCGGAGGCAGCCCCTTATTATTACGAAGCCTTCACGAAGCGGCTTCCTTCAAATTATTATCATCAAGGCTCGTTTAAGCAAAACTGGGACAATGTAGACGGCGGAGGCGATTTCTGGCTCTATCTTCCGGCTGCGGCGGAGGGCGAAGGCGCGACGATGCTGCCCAAGGAGCAGCCAAGCGCCGCTCTGGTGGAGCTGGAGCATCGCTATACCATATTCGACCAGCACACGGTCACCAGACAGGAGGACACGACGGCTTATGTCGAGGTCACCGCTATGGAAGCAGGCAGCCGCCTCGTATTCCAGAATCTGTCCTACGCGGATCGCTCGGGTACAAGACTCATCGGACTGCGGTTTCGTACAAATGGCCAGGCGACAGTAGCGCTAAGCAAGGAAATGCATTCCACGCCTTATCATACGCTGACACTACCGAACACTAATGGGGAATGGCGATATATTACGTTCGATATGGGAATCAGCCATGTATCCTATGGTCAGCTGGATAATGACTACAACCTGCTCTATCTGAACGTGAAGGGTAGCGGTACCAAGGTGGATCTGGACCATCTAAATGTGCTCGCAAGGCAACAGCTGTCGCCGCCGGTCTTCGAGCAAGGAAATGCTGTGGTAGACATTGTTGCTGTCGCTGGCTCGCCACTCGCGCTGGAGTTCTCGGCAACGGACAGCGCGGCCGGGGACATGCTCTCCTATACACTGACGAACGGGCCCTCCGCTGCCGTGCTGAAGCCGCACAGCGGCAGCTTCACCTGGCAGCCAACGGCGCCTGGTGCGTATTCCTTCGTCGTGGTGGCCTCGGATGGCACGACGGTAGCAACGAAGAATGTCCGCATCGTTGTAGCGGAGGATCGCAATGCTGCAATTCAGGCTGCGCGCTCCGGCTATGATGAGCAGACCCGCTATACTTCAGCCTCATTGCAGCAATACGAACAAGCACACGCAGCTACCGTGGAGCTGGCGGATACAGCAACCGATGAGCAGTTCAACGAGCAGCTCCTTGCATTGAAGCAGGCCGTGTCGGCACTTGAGCTGCTGACACCGCCATTATCCGACGGCAGCATGGACTACACGGGCATAGTGGATTCGACCTTCGGCAGCTCCATCTCGATGCTCGTGGATGACAATAACAACACATATCCGGTGTACACGCTTGCGCCATATCCGGATCTGTATCATATTCTGGACTTCGGGCCAAGTTACAAAATATCCGCGACCCGCTTTGGGCTGCAGAGTCGTATGAACTTCGTGGACCGGATGGCTGGCTCAGCGCTCTTCGGCTCGAATGATCGGGTGAATTGGACACGGCTCACCCCGGAGGAGACTGCCTTCACGGATGAGATGGCTATGCTGGATGTGGATCCCTCCCTGCAGGGAGAGCAGTTCCGATTTATTAAGATTCAGATGCTGCATCCACAGCCGGACGTGCTTAGGGGGACGGTTACCAACATGCTGGAATTGGGCGAATTCCGGATTTACGGAGAGCGTCATGAAGCTCTGAACAAGCTGGAGACTGTGACGCTCGGCTCCGAGCAGGCTGTGCAAGGGCGCATCAGCATTGGCGATCAGGCTCAGGTGACCTTCCAGGCTTCCGAGCCCATTCAGGCTGTGCAGGTCACGATTCAGGGACAGGAGGCCGAGGTGCATTCGACAGACCAGCTCCATTGGACGGCAACAGCGACGATGGGCAGCTCCACGGCAACAGGCAAGATTGCCTTTAACATTCGTTACAACGCTGCAGATGGAACAGCCGCTGAGCCGATATTCTTTGTTACGGATGATTCTGTGCTGTATCTGGTAGATGTCTCACAGAGGATTCAGGTCAATGAGCTGGCCACTGTCCTCGCTTCACATGACAAGTTCGGGGGAGAGGTGCCGAAGGAGCAGGTCGGCTATGCGCTGTTCGACGGCAATCTCACGAATTTTGGTGATCTAGCGGCAGGTTCAGGCTCCTACTATATTGTGGACTTTGGAGAGCATGGCCGGGTCAAGCTGAGCGATATTTTGCTGATGCCCCGTCCGAAATTCCCTGGACGTATGAACGGTCTTGCCATTCAAGGCTCCAACGACATGACAAGTTGGACAAATCTGACCCGGCCTGTTGCTGGGACGAAGGAAGGCAAGTGGACCTTTATTGGGCACGAGGAGCTACTGAACGGGGAATACTACCGTTACCTGAGACTCTTTAACGCTTCGAACTGGTTCGGCAACGTATCTGAGGTGGAGCTCTACGGGGAGTATCAAGGTGATGCTCAGACACAGCTTCTCTCCCCCACGAGCCTTGTCTCTTTGCAGTCTTCTGAGGTGACAACAACGGTCGGGGTTGCTCCATTGCTGCCGGATACCGTCGTGGCAGTCTACAGTGATACATCGACAGAGAGACTGGCGGTGTACTGGGAGCAGATTGCTCCGGCTCAATACGGGACCCCGGGAAGCTTCACCGTGACAGGCGCCGTCTATGATAGCGAGCTGTCGGGAATGGCTAGAATTACGGTACTGGAGGCTCAGGCAGAAAGGGACGAGGCGGCCAAGGCAGTGAATCCACCACAAACCTATGCACAGGACACGAAAGATGGTACCGAGCCAGACATCATGCAGCACAGCAGATGAACTCCAGTCGTGAGCTGGAAGCATAGGCGGCATCTAGTAATAATAGCAAGAATCAAGCAGGGGTGTCTCGCCAGAACACTTTTGCTTTGGCACAATGAACTTAGTATCGGTTGATGGGAAAGTATATGCTTTTGCTGGCGGGATAAATTATGATACTACAATGACAAGAGCAATATACGAATACGATGCTTCAAGCGACAGTTGGACGAAAAAAAATGATTTTAAAACTGCTACATCCTCTAGTGCAGCGGTGGTACACAACGGAGAAATCTATATTTTGGGCGGGTTTATTGATAAAAATGCACGGACTTCTCGGGTAGAAGTGTATAATCCAGAAAAAAACGAGGTAAGAGAATTTCAAGGATTGACATTTGCACGATATCAAAGTGTAGCAGCAACTGTGAATGGCGAACTCTTTATTATAGGAGGTACTGATGGAAAGGTAACCTTATCTACCGTACAGAAGTATTCACTTGTTCGTGAAGATCCAACTAATCCGGAGCAACCGACGCCAGAGCAACCGACACCAGAACAACCAGAACAACCAGAACAACCATCCGGCAATAGAGCTATCCTAGTAGTCACCATGACAACAGGACTTGAGAAGGAATTCGATCTAAGCATGAAGGAAGTCAATGCCTTCATTTCCTGGTACGAAGCGAAGCAGGCTGGATCAGGCAAAGCTTCATATGCCATCAATAAGCATGATAATAACAAAGGTCCGTTCAACAGCCGTAAGGATTACATTCTATATGATCGTGTGCTGACATTTGAGGTAAGTGAGTATTAATATAAATTATTTAAGAGCTTCATCGGCAAACGCTGGTGGAGCTTTTTATAGTTACCATCTCTCAGAATTCGTGTGGAAAATACATTTTCTATTTCTTGGCGTTCGTAGAAATAGAAAGATAAGCGCCTACGCTGGGAGATTGTCCAACAATCATTCCCAGCAGGCGATTAATTGATTGATAAAATCATCAAAATGATCCAGCGAGGAGAGTATATTCACATTTTTATCATTCGTTAATATGGTGGCGAGCGAATCGAATACATCGCGGAAAATCCTTCGACCTTCTCCACTGACGGTGATTAATAATACAATTTTCACGGTAGAATGATCCCACTTGATCCCATTCGGATTCAAGTATATGAACATGCCCGTTTTATGGGATTCCATTTTAATCGCATGCGGAAGGGCTACTTGTCCAAATGCGGTAGAGGACATTGTTTCTCGTTCCAGAATTTTGGAGTAATAATCTTCGTCCGTATAGCCATCCCGATTCAGGATTTGGCAAATAAACCGCAACACGTCCTCCTTCTCAGACCTCTCCGTAGAATGGCAGAAATGTCTTTCGTCCAAGAAAGATTCCAGATGCAACTTGAATTGATTTTTCTTTTTCTGCTCTTTTATCTCAAATATTTTGTCCGATACTTTTTCGCGGTCACTTTCGATAAAAAACGGGGTGATCACGACATAGGGTACTTCCGGAATTTTGTGTAATTGGGCGGAAGAAATAATAAAATCGCTAGATGTGTAATTCAAGTCGCTTTCGTCCGTAACAATCGAATGAATTGAAATATCGTCGCCAAAATATTGCTGTAATTTATTGATCATTTGTACATTCATGTTGTAGTAGAGTGGAAACAGCACCGTGCACGAAATTTTTACGTTCGTTTGCCGCTGCAATTCAATGGCATATCCCAGGTGAAAAGCCAAATAAGCAATTTCATCGTCACTGATCCGATAACCGGTTCGTTCTTTAATCACAAGGGACGCATGCACGGCACAATCGTAAATAAATGGGCATTCCTTTTTGATCGTGCTTGTTAACGGATTCTTCGTTGAATGATTGTTTTTTAATCGCATCATCAGGTTTTTAACATGCAGCGTAAAACGGGTAATAAAATCAGCATCGGCAATACTGATATAGTAATCCTTATGCAAGTTGAATGCGATTTCGCTGACCAAATCAATACAGTCTTTCCCGGCGATCCGCTCCAGGTCGCTGACTTCAATTTGCGTAAAGTTGACGTTTGTTCCATTGCACGAAATCAAGAGCGCCAGATCAGCGATTTCCTCTTCTGAATATTGGACGTGAAAATAGGCTTCCAATTGAAAAGCAATTTCCTTGGCAATTTGATACGCAGCACTATCGGTGTTAAAATCTACGATCTTATTCAAAAACTGAAAATCATGTTTCATTCTGTCCAGCGCAATGGTGATATGAATGATTACGTTCGTTAAATAAAAATCATTAGTGAAAAAGTGGTGAGAAGAGAAAGTTTCAACGACGACCTTTCGAATGTAATCTACATTCAGTTCATGATAAAATTTTTTGATTTTTTCAATGTCGATAAAGCTTCCGTCTGCCTCCTCGTACAATATGTTGCTCATTAACTTACGCTTGTCCTTTTCTTTGCCTCGCAAATCTATATGATTCTTAGCCCAGCTCAATTCCAGGTTATTATTGGCAAGTCTTTCCTTGATCAGCTTTAAATCAAGCCTTAGCGTTGATTCACTGATAAACAGAGCATCGCTTAAATCGTATATAGAAATAGGCTGGTTGCTGTGTACTATTTTTTTCAGAATATAAGCGATTCGTTCAGATTGCATTTGAGGGATGGCCATTTGTTCGTTGCTCAGAAAAGTATTTACCTGATCTGTATCAACTTTATAGCCTTTATTTGATGATAGGATTAGCCCGTTGTGGAGCTGATTAATTTCACCGATGTAAGATTTGATGGTGCGTTTGGACACGCCATACCGATCCGCCAAATTTTGCGACGAAATCCAGTGGGCGCAGGAGCTTAAATAATGAATTAAATCGATATACTGAGTTTTCATAGGCATTTCCTCGCTTTAAAATCTTTCACCTTAGGGGTGCAGTTTTTTATTTGAGAGCGACTTTGGATTTGTAATATAGTGTGGTTGTAACGATGACAGCGCTGTCACATCACGATTATATAGAAAAGCGAGGGAGATTACCATGGCAAATGCAGAAGTGCTAAACGTGTTGCTAATCTGTGGATCGGGAGCAAGCTCTGGTTTTATGGCTGCCAATCTTCGCAAGGCTGCCAAAAAGAGAAACCTGAATATGGACATCAAAGCTAGAGGAGAAGCTGAAATTGAAAATTACATCGATGATATTAATGCATTATTGGTAGGTCCTCACTTGGCTTATATCATGGATGATATTAAGGAGCTCACGCATGGTACCGATGTCAAAGTGCTCTTAATGAAACCATCTTATTATTCCACCTTGAACGGGGAAGAAGCTTTGGATGATTTGTTAAGCGAGTTGAACACTTAAAGGGGATAAGGACAATGAAGAACTTCATCGAATGGCTCAAAAATGACTTCTCTCCAAAGATGAATAAAGTCAACAACAATGTTTGGATTGTGACACTCAAGGATTCGGTCATGCAGCTGTTACCTTTCATTCTTCTAGGCTCGGTATTTTGCCTGCTCACCATACCTGGTGATTTATACAAAATACCAAATTACCCTAATTTCTGGGTTCTGTTCGGATGGACGATGGGGATGCTGTCGCTGTTAGTTTCTTTCCTCATTCCGTTTAACCTGATGGAGAAAAAGAAGTTAAGAAAACAGCGCTTTATTGCTGGATGTACAAGTCTGATCACTTTTTTGATCATCGTTAGCCCCCAGGTAGTTAAAGATGGCACGGTCGGTTTTACCCATAGTTCACTGGGAACCGGAGGTATGTTCGTTGCCATTATCGCTGCTCTTTTTACTGGCTATGTAATGAGTCTCTTCGGAAAATTCTCTTTCTTCAAAGAAGAGTCCGTCATCCCGGACTTTGTCAGATCCTGGTTCGATTCCATGCTTCCGATCGGAATCACTTTAATTATAGCCTGGACATTAGTCGATATCGTTCATATTGATATTTACAATATCATTCTGAATATATTTATGCCACTGGCCCACATAACAGAAAGCCCTTGGGGATTTATGCTGATTCTGTTCATTTATTGCTTCCTGTATTCCATGGGAATTTCCAGCTGGGTGTTAACCCCGGTAACCAAACCTATTTTTCTGGCGGCGATCACGGCAAATGCAACGATGGGAGCGCAAAACCTGGTTACGTCAGAAACCATATTTTCGGCTTACCTCTGGGTGGGTGGCGTTGGCTGTACATTACCTCTACTTATTATGCATATGTTCTCCAAAAGCACCAAGCTGAAAGCCCTGGGACGTGCAAGCTTTGTCCCCTCCATTTTTAACATCAACGAGCCTTTAATATTCGGCTCCATCGTATGGAATCCGTTATTAATGATTCCGATGTGGATCATTGGTATTGTCCTGCCTGCAATCGTGTGGTTAGGGACAAAAGTGATTCCGTTTGCTCCTATACCGAAAGTGATCTTCGATATGTGGTACGTCCCGTTTCCCATCTCCACCTGGATCACGACGGGGACGGTCACAGGTATTATGCTGATGCTGATCTGTGTTGTAGTAGCTACGCTGATTTGGTATCCGTTTTTCAAAACCTACGAGAAACAAGAAGTTGAAAAGGAATCCCAGCAAGCCCATTAATTTGTTAAGGAGATCATAATCATGACATCGGAACAAGTGGCCCAGGAAGCGATGCAAATCATTTTGCATGCAGGAGAAGCGAGAAAGCACTGTATGGAGGCGTTAAAGGACATTGAGAACGCTGAGTTTGACGGAGCAAGGTCAAAAATGAAGTTGGCCAACGCTGAGATCGTCATCGCTCATCGGGTGCAAACGAATTGCATTCAAAAAGAAACAGAAGGCCAACAAGGGGATTACTCGGTTTTATTCGCCCATGCACAAGACACGCTAATGACCGTCTACAGCGAGATTAACTTGGCCAAGCGGCTGCTTGATATTTTTGAAAGCTTCGATAAGAGACTGAACCAATTAGAGACCAATAAGCAAAGAGAGGAAGTATAAACTATGAAAACAATTCCATCCGGATTTCCAGCCGACTTTTTATGGGGAGGGGCCATCGCTGCCAATCAGGCTGAAGGTGCTTATGATGTCGATGGAAAAGGGTTAAGCGTAGCGGATATTAACGAGTATACAGACCAAATTCCTTTAGAGAAAAAATACAACTTGGAATTGACTACGGACTATATAAAAGATGCCATTCAGAATAAAGAGAAGGTTTTTCCGAAACGCTGGGGCATTGATTTCTATCATACCTATAAAGAAGACCTGAAGCTGTTGAGCGAACTTGGACTCAAAACCTTCCGCACGTCGATCAACTGGACGAGGATTTTTCCAAACGGCGATGAAGAGCAGCCCAACGAAGAAGGGTTGAAATTTTATGATAATCTGATTGATGAAATCATTGCCAATGGGATGGAGCCGATGATTACGCTGTCCCACTATGAAATGCCGCTTCATTTAACTCTGGCTTATAAAGGCTGGTACTCGAGAGAAATGATTGATTTTTTCTACCGCTTTAGCCAAGTCATTCTTGATCGTTACCACACAAAGGTGAAATACTGGATCATCATTAACCAAATCAATTTAATCGTTCATGAATCGTTTAACCATTTGGGTATTGCGGAAGATGTTGTGGACGATCTGGACTCCGCTAAATATCAAGGTGTGCATAATGAAATGGTAGCTTGCGGCTTGATTACGAAGTATGCCAAAGCTCTGAATCCTGACGTGCAAATCGGCATGATGCTCTGCGGGGGGCCTGCGTACCCGGCGACCAGCAAACCGGAAGATGTATTCGCTACCGTCCGGAACAATCAAATGGAGTATTTTTTCTCTGATGTTTTGATGCGCGGCTACTATCCCGGCTATGCTTTCCGTTACTTCCACGACAATAACATTACCGTCGAATTCGGGGAAGGCGATGAAGAAGCGTTGAGAAATACGGCTGATTTTATGTCTTTTTCCTACTATTACACCCGCATTTTTGATAATGAAAGCTTGAAAAACAAAACAGGGCCTTACCGTAATTTTGAACTTCCAGCCAATTCATGGGGATGGACCATTGATCCTGTTGGGCTGCGCACCTTGCTTAATCTGTTCTATGACCGATATCAGTGTCCGATTTATATTACGGAAAATGGGGTTGGCTGCCATGACCGTTTGGAAGAAGATTATTCTATCCACGATCCTTACCGGGTTGACTATTACCGTGATCACATCGAGCAAATGAAAGAAGCTATTAAAGACGGCGTGGATTTGCGGGGCTATTATGCTTGGGGGCCTATCGACATCGTCAGCTGCTCTTCCTCGGAAATGAGCAAACGGTATGGTTTCATTTATGTAGATCAGGATGATCACGGAAAAGGAAGTAAAAAGCGCTATCTTAAGGATAGTTATCACTGGATGAAAAAAGTGATTGCCTCCAATGGAGAAGATCTCGATTGAGATTGGTTTACCCCGTATTCGCAAATCGTATCGGCCAATTGGCTATCGTGTTCGTAGCGACTCTGTTGAGCGCCATAGCCGTCAATTTATTTATCGAATGTAATATAGGGTCCGATACCTTAACGGTTCTATTAGACGGCTTGCATAAAAGCCTCGGCATCAGTGTAGGGCTTGCCAGCTTCAGCCTAAGTATTGCTTTTCTTGCTGCAGGTCTTTGGTTGAATCATAAGTCCATCGGGTTAGGCTCCATTATGTATTGTCTTCTAATCGGCCCCTTAATTAACTGGATTCATCCATTCATTGCCGATATGGACTTGTCTCAATTATCACTATGGACAAAAATCTCCATTGTGCTTCTTGCTAACATTTCTTTCTCCACGACATATGTATTGTTGATGAATTTCAGCAATGGAATGTATGCGTTAGACGCCGTTCTGCGATACGTGGAGTCCAAATTTGGACTTCGGTATGACATCGGTAGAATTGGCGTAGATGCCATCTTTTTCACCACTGGACTTATTCTCGGAGGGGTTGCGGGTATTGGAACGATTATAGCGTTTGCGCTAACCGGACCGGTGACCCTGCTCCTGGAAAAAATGCTATTTAAGTTTAAAAGGCTGTAGGTGAGGATAGGAGTTCACACGCGTCCAGCTTTCCAACCCTGACTGGATCGGGTAAAGCTTCATATGCCATCAACAAGCATAATAATAACAAAGGTCCGTTCAGCAGCCGTAAGGATTACATTCTGTATGATCGGGTACTGACATTTGAGGTAAGTGAGTATTAAAAATATACGATTCACATACAAAAAGGAGCCTGCCAGCATACACACTGGTAAGGCTCTTTTGTAGTGCTAGTTGATTCATAGACTCCGTTTTATTGAAAAAAGAGCTAGAGTAAATTAATCATCGCACCACCTGCTGCACTAGCAATGACAACGATCCACGGTGGGACTTTCCAAAAAATGAGCATCAGAAACAAAATGGATACGAGCGCAAAATCAATAGGAGCCAGGATCGCTGTTGTCCAAAGTGGATTATATAACGCCGCCAACAAGATGCCTACAACGGCAGCATTAATTCCAATTAACGCTCCTTGGATGTTCGAGCTTTTACGTAAAGAATTCCAGAAGGGCAATGCTCCTACAGTTAACAGAAAAGCAGGCAAAAATATAGCGATTGTTGCAATCACAGCTCCTGTAACCCCGCCCATCATTGCTCCCAAATATCCAGCGAAGGTGAATAATGGCCCAGGTACAGCTTGTGCTGCACCATATCCTGCTAGAAAATCGGACTTGCTGATCAGACCTGTAGGGACGAATTCACGCTCCAGCAATGGAAGCACGACATGTCCTCCACCAAACACAAGCGATCCTGAACGGTAGAAGCTATCAAAGAATGACAGCCATCCCGAGCTATCAAATGGTCTGAGCAGCGGGAGAAGAAGCAGGAGTCCGAAGAAGGTAGCTAGACAGAGTACTGCCACGCTACGGCTAACGGGAACAGGTAAGTCTTTGATGCTATAATCTTATCTTGTAAAGCGGGGAAATGATAGATTGCTGCATCGCAAAGTTTGATTGTTCATTCCAATTGAACTAAATGCAAGAGGAAGCCTGATGGAACTGTGCTCCTCATGGAAAATAGTATCTTTACTTTTAGAAAATTATCATGTATTATACACTTCAGGCAGATGAAATCGCTTTATTCCGGAATTTAATTGGTTTCTTCCAACTACAATTTTATATGATTACCCGAGTGTGTTACTGATAATGCAGGCAAGGCTTGGATAAAGTATTGAATGGTACATTTTGATGTGCTGTCCATTACTTTATTCAGGCCTTTTTCGTTTTCATCATAACCAAAGAAGAGGGGACAACTATGAACTATAAAGAATTAGCAGCTCATATATTAAAGGGCGTAGGTGGGCATACAAATATTGAAAGCGTATATCATTGCTCCACACGGTTAAGATTTACACTGAAGGACGATGCGAAAGCAAACAAAACAGAAATTGAAGATGTAGATGGAGTAATCGGCGTCGTGAATAGCGGCGGACAATTCCAAGTGATTGTTGGCAACGATGTGAATTATGTCTATCGAGAATTGTCCCCCAATGGAGAGATTTCTTCTTCAGGCTCTAATGAGACATCTTCTAAAAAGAAGTTTAGTGCGAGTTCAATACTTGACGTAATCTCAGCGATATTTCAACCTCTTGTCCCTGCAGTATCGGGGGCCGGGATGCTCAAAGTACTTTTGCTATTGTGTTCTATGACAGGAATTTTAAGCACGGATTCACAAACATATATCATCCTTAATAACCTTGCAGATGCTGCATTTTATTTCCTGCCTGTCCTGGTCGCATATTCTACTGCTGTAAAGTTTAAATCAAGCGTGCCATTAGCAATGGTAGTCAGTGCAGCATTGCTGCATCCGAAAATTATAGCACTATTTGCCGAAGGCAATCCACTTGCATTGTTTGGGATTCCTGTAACTCCTGCTAATTATGGTGGACAAGTGGTACCGATTATTTTAATCGTACTATTCATGGGTTATATTCAACGTTTTGCAGACAAAGTCTCGCCTAGTGTGGTAAAGATATTTCTTAGTCCACTCATTGTTATATTGATCACTGGACCTGTAGCTCTCTTGGCACTTGGCCCGATCGGAGTTTTCTTGGGTAATGGGCTCACAGAAGGTATCTTGCTGATACAGGAACATGTTGGATTTATTGCAGTAGCTATTTTGGCTGTATTGATGCCTATTTTTGTATCGCTCGGTATTCATAAGGTTTTCATTCCTATTATGGTCTCGACCATTGCTAATCCAGGCTATGATATGTTGATTCTGGTTGCACATCTTTGTTCCAACTTTGCCCAGAGTGCAGCATCCTTTGCAGTAGCAACTCGCACAAAGAGTAAGTCTCTGCGTCAGCTTGCAATTTCTTCAGGCGTAACTGCATCTTTTGGTATATCTGAACCTGCACTCTATGGCGTTACAATGAAGCTCAAAAAACCATTGTACGCTGCCATGGCAGGGGCAGGTATTGCGGGAATATTTGCAGGACTAATGCAACTGAAGGCGTATGTTCCTGTAGGTCCTGGTTTTGCTTCCCTTCCCATGTTCGTTGGAGAAGGCAATAACTTTTTAATAGCTATCCTGACGTTAGTTATTTCATTCATAGCGACATTCATTATCGCTAGGTTCATTGGCTTTAACGATCCCGTGGAATCTAAAGTGTCCCTAGTGACTGATCCTGGTGTAAAGTCCGAAGCTAATGTTACCTCCAACAATGCAGTCTCGGAAAAACAAGAAATTGTTGAGCTGTATGCTCCAGTCCGTGGAACAAGCATTCCTTTGAGTGAGGTTGCAGACGAAGTGTTTTCAAAAGAAATGATGGGTAAAGGCATTGCTTTCTTGCCTGAGGATAACACTCTTTATTCGCCCATGGACGGGACAGTATCCCCCTTGTATAAAAGCAAGCATGCATTGGGGCTGGTCTCCGATCATGGTGTTGAACTGCTGATTCATATTGGAATTGATACGGTTAAGATGAAAGGTACTGGTTTTAAAGCGTTTGTTAATACCGGAGATACAGTATCCAAGGGAGACAAGTTGATCGAATTCGACATGGATGCTATTAAGGCTTTTGGTCTAGACACAACGACCATGATGATTATAACGAACACAGACAATTATTCCAAAATTACAGGCAGTTCACTCGCAAATGTACAACCTGGTGATGCCATCATGACACTAACTAAAGGAGTGGTCTAACATGAATGATTTATATCAATTTCCAGAAGGTTTCCTCTGGGGGGGAGCCACAGCTGCCAATCAGATCGAAGGGGCTTGGAACGAGGATGGTAAGGGAGTCAGTACACTAGATATGTTTACGGGTGGTTCAATCCACCAAAAACGTAGGATTACTCTGGAAATTGATCCAAGCGAGCGTTATCCTACCCATGAAGCTATTGATTTCTATCATCGATATGAAGAAGATATCAGACTTTTTGCAGAAATGGGCTTCAAGATGTTCAGATTTTCGATTAACTGGACAAGGATTTTCCCGAATGGGGATGAGCTAGAGCCTAATCAGAAGGGGCTTGAATTCTATGATCGAATCTTTGCCGAGTTGAAGAAATACAAGATAGAGCCCCTTGTCACAATTGCTCATTATGAATTTCCGTTCCATCTTTCTAAAACGATTAATGGTTGGGCCAGCAGGGAGATGATTCAGCATTACTTGCGGTATTCTGAGGTCATTATGAATCGTTATAAAAATGATGTGAAATACTGGATTCCTTTTAATGAAATTAATTGTATCACTCTTGCACATAAAGCTTATCAGGCTGGTGGTATTATTTCGGATGAAACGGGTAATCTGATTGACCTGAAGAAAGATAATGCCCAGCTCCGTTTCCAGGCTCTACATCACCAATTTATAGCTTCGGCATTGACTGTGATGAAAGGTAAAGAAATAAATCCTGGTTTTCAGTTCGGGTCCATGCTGACACATTTTACGTTCTATCCACTGACGTGTAATCCTGAAGATATTATGTTAGCTACCCGGGAAATGCAGATGAAGATTTACTTTTGTTCTGATGTGCTTCACCGTGGATACTATCCGTCCTATTCGAAGCTATTCTTCCAGCAAGAGGGTGTTAACCTTCAGCAGGAGCCAGGCGATGCAGAAATTCTGCGTAAAGGAACTGTAGATTTTACTACTTTCAGTTACTACATGTCGGTCTGCGTGAGTTCAGATCCCAACCAGGAGCAGACTGGTGGAAATCTGTTAGGTGGAGTTAAGAACCCATATCTTCAAGAGAGCGAATGGAAGTGGCAGATTGATCCGATTGGATTACGCTACACATTGCACACTCTTTACGATCGTTATCAAGTACCCTTGATGATTGCAGAAAATGGTCTAGGTGCCGTGGATACCCTGGATGAGAACGGGAATATTAATGATGATTATCGGATTGATTATTTAAGGGAGCATATCAAAGAAATGAAACAAGCCATTGCAGAAGGCGTTGATCTGATTGGTTATACAAGCTGGGCTTGTATAGATTCTGTTTCACTTGGTACAGGTGAGATGAAGAAACGTTATGGCTTTGTCTATGTGGATAAGCATGATGACGGCACTGGAAGCTTGAAGCGAATCAAGAAGAAATCATTTGATTGGTATAAAGAAGTCATCGCTAGCAACGGAGAAAATCTCTAACTCCAACCTGATGAACTCAGGATCTGCAAATGCGGGTCCTGAGTTCATGTAGTTGTAAGGAGGCAGCTAATTTAATTATGAAGGACGGATTGTCAAGCCAAGTGCGACAGTTCCTCTGAAAAGGATTCGTGAGCGGTT
>RCUF01000029.1_pt1 | contig 132557 bp, 94 predicted proteins | sample 2166311 | NCBI WGS metagenome assembly RCUF01 (sample SAMN09932608, study PRJNA488358) | compost metagenome | feature: garden; material: soil; isolation source: compost soil in 4-hydroxybenzonitrile-enriched culture | place: Germany: Experimental Botanical Garden Goettingen | collected 2016-01-27 | reverse complement strand
ATCCACGCACTCAAGTAGAGTGCGACAGCGGAAAACATCGTATAAACGCTGCATCCAGCACCTATTTTACCGTATATCCGTCAAAATGGAAGAGGGCGTTTGGCTTGGAAACGGGCTCTTGTTGACATTTTATCCACATTCGACTTCGATCCGACAAAATCTGAGGTGTGAATCCCCCGGGAAAATCATGTGAGCTTGGCATTCGCACCAGCTCCAACTCCAACGAAGATTTCGGGGAAAGGACATATCTGAAATACACGGATTTGCAGCGTATGTCCGGGCTATAGTAATCCTGGCTATTACGACAATTGTATATTCTATAGTCTTCAAAGAATTGCGATACCACTTCGGCCTGTTGCTTATGCGGCTATTCGGGGTCCGCGCTTTTTTTTAATGGAAATAAATAAAGGTACAAGAAGGCATATTGTGTCTATCTGCATGGTGGCAATCTCGTTGGTTGTGATGATCATTTTATGGATGATACGAGAATGTATTATGAAACAAAACACTTGAAAACAACAAAAATACTTAAATAAGTCATTCCGGGGTATACAACAGTTCCATAAGTTGGTATAATATGAATAGTTAAGCAAGAGTGAAGTACATATTTGCGAAATATCATAATTAGCACTACTAAGTTTCGAGTTGACGTTGAAAGGGTGGTTTTTGATGCAAATCACACCTACGATTCGGACAGAAATTCAGGATTATTTACACAAGCTTAGCCTGAACATGAGTCAATTTGCTTCGATAGCAGGACTTAATGCAGGGACGATCAGTGGGATGCTCATGAGCAACCGCACCATGTCTGTACATCAGTTAGATTGTGTTACGAGGGCTATGGAGAAGCCGGAGGATTACTTTTATAGTCGATATATACAGGAATCCTTGCTGGAGGCATCCGTAGATTGGCGCAGGGCCAAGGCATTCCTACAGCGCTGCATGGAACTGAACCGATTGGACTGCATAGCCCAAGTGGCAAGTGTGCTGATGGAGAATGTAACCTACTATGCGGGTCTGGTATTTGAGTTGGCAGAGGAGTTTTTCGCGCAAGAGAATTATGCCGCAGCGAAGATTCTATATGAGAATGTCGCTTTTAGCGAGAAGCACCAGCATTCGGAACGGCTTGCAGTGTGCCAGTACAGACTATTTAAGATCCGAATTGGTGATGATCCGGCGATCAACTTCAGGACAGCTATACTATTTGAAGTTTTTGTTGAGCGACTGAATGAAGTAGAACAGCTTGATGCATTAAAGGATTTAGCCAACGTATACCGTTCTTTACGTGAGTGGGATAAGGTGGAAGAAGTAGCGAAGAAAATGAAGGCGAAAGCAAAAATCCAGTATTCGATACCACGCCAGCAAGCGAGCCATAGACGGGATGAACACATGACCTCACTAAGTCGTCCGTTGTTTTTGTATGTCGCTTATGCTGATTTGCTTTGCTCAGGTTCCTGTGAAGCGAAAGGTGATTATGAAGGGGCTCTACAACATACCTACGCTTATTCTGATTTAGAATGGGTTTTGGAAACGGATGAGCATAGCCAACATTGGTTAGGGTTATTTCGGAATTGGGCAGAAGGAAATACCTACGTATACAAGCTTCTATCTGGAGATTTAAGTGTTTTTAATAACTATGTTGAATACATTGCTAGGTCCATTGATGAAGCCGATCAGGGAATGATTACTAGACTTTTGAATCTGATGCTCGCTGTAAATAGGTATCAGCTAGACGCAGATGACATACTCAAACGCTGTAAAAAGTCCCTTGATTCTTTTGTGCAGCCACCCTCTGAAGATCTGTATTCCAAGCAAGTTATACCTGAGCAGCACGCACGTCTCAGCTATGAGCTGGCTTATTATTATTTACATCGCGCTTCATATCATGAGGGATTTAAACATTTGATGGTCTCAATGAAAAGCTATCATACAATGAGAAATGAGACTTGTTATTTGAACAGTATAGGTATGTTTGAGCATTTCCGTCCTTATGTAGGCCGTGAAGTGCAGGAGGAGTATTCAAAATTTGTTGGAAAGGTGTGGTTAGACCGTGTTGAAAAAAATGGTGCTGTTAATCTTGGTAAGTAGCTTTTTGTTCTTGGGATCTGCCCCGACGCAGACGAATATTCATCAGGTTACCCCATTATACGATCCCATTGGTGGGGCTTGAGTTTTGTAACGAAATCCTATGAGACTGGAATAGATATAGGCATATTTATGGGAATATGAAAAGGACATGAAGGACTCCGAGCTAACCATCTGTTGGTGGCTAAGGGAGTCCTTTCTGTGATTTTATCCGTTCAAGCAGTAGATCTGACATAAAACGTTCGGGGAACGTGCATGAAGTAGAATGCGACATCAACGATAAATTCATTGCAGCGTACAAGGAATGATTTCAATCTACTCACCCATATAGAGTGCGACCGGAAGAAGGGAGCAACAGTATGACAAGGTTTGTAGATTTCAATCCACGCACTCATGTAGAGTGCGACGCGATCTAAAAGAGTGCTGGAGTATCAGCAGACCAATTTCAATCCACGCACTCATGTAGAGTGCGACAATGCTGAGGAAATCATCATGGCCGCGATGACGAAATTTCAATCCACGCACCCATACTGAGTGCGACGATTTTGTTGTCGATCAGGAGAGATTTTCCCTGATATTTCAATCCACGCACCCATACTGAGTGCGACTTTCTTCGGAGAGGGCTATTCTAATTTAATGGGAGATTTCAATCCACGCACCCATACTGAGTGCGACCTACATCTGCATCATTCTCAATGTTTCCGCAATCTCATTTCAATCCACGCACTCATGTAGAGTGCGACAGCGGAAAACATCGTAAATACGCTGCGTCCAGCTCCTATTTTAGCGTACATCCGTTCAAATGGAAATCTTCTCCGACTTTAAAAAAAATCTTGTTCACAATTCATCCGCATTCGACTTCAATTCGACAAAATCTGAGGTGCGAATCCCCCGGGAAAACCATGTGAGCTTGGCATTCGCACCTCATTATTCCGCCTATCTATCTTCCGTTCCGTTGCCCGGCTACACTCGTCGGGTCTGTGCACCTTTTTCCTCAACTATGATGGATTTCCGTGCCCGCAGCCAGCGAATAAGTACGAAGACCAGCAGCACGACCCCCGGGTACAGCATCGCCCAGCCTGTAAAAGGAAACACGACAGCTGTGGCTACGAAGGAGATACCGCTAATCCATTGGCCGAAGCTATTGCCCTTCAGGAGACGAACCCCTGCAGCACAGCCACCCAGATAGGTCAAAATAAAGGAGGCATTCGGTAGCTGAATCAAGGTCGTCAGCGATACGAGTCCACTGCCATACAGGAACAGGACAAGAATGAAGCATAGGCTCAGGAACCCCAATGCTCCTATCGGTGTAAGGTACTTGCTGGACAGCTTGCCCATCCAGCCAGGGGCTGCTCCTTGTCTGGCCAGGGCATAGGCCACTCTGGAGGAGGCACCGACGTAGGCAATGATCGTAGCCATACAGATGAACAAGCCTGTAGCCCCTGTCAGCACGGCTCCGTATACGCCAAGCGGCTGACTGATGATCCAGATCAGGGAAGCATCCGAGCCTGCAATGATATAGCTGTTGGTAGCTACTGTAGCCAGTGCTGTCATGAAATACAGGACGCCCACGAGCAGCGCAGCGATCGTCACTCCGCGAATGGCGGCACGCTGCGGGTCCTTGAATTCCTCAGACAGGTGGGACACGGCCTCCCAGCCAATGAAGCACCAGAACAGCAACGCTCCAGCCTGACCGACACTGGTCCAGCCATGCGGCGCGAAGGGGGTCAGATGCTCTACAGACATGTAGGGAATCGCTGCTATGAAGGTGAACAATAGTACGGCTGTAATGGACAGGACGACGGCCACCTGAATGCGTCCGGCGAGCTTCATGCCGATCCAGTTAATCAGCAGCGCGACCACGATGGTGATAGCGGCAATGATGATACGTGCTCTCTCGTCGAGCCCCAGTGCGGCAGTCAGGTAGCCAGCACCAGTCAAGGCGGCTACAGGTGCGCCGATCGGCACGGACATAAGGAAGAACCAGCCGATCAATGCCCCAGCTCGTTCACCGAAGGCTAGCGACACATAATGGGATACGCCCCCGGCATTGGGATATTTGGCGGAGAGCAGCCCCATACTGAGAGCCATCGGCAGGATTAGTATAATCATCAGCCCCCAGGCCGCCAATGAGGCAGGACCAGCCACCTCGGCGGCCAGCCCCGGAACGAGCAGGATACCGGAGCCTAGCACCGCACTGATATACAGGGCGATCGCCTGCGGCATTCCGATGGTCTTGTGCAGTAGCTTGGATTGGGATGTCATTAACGTTATTCCTCTCTTGCTTTTTTTCTCAGCGTAACAGACAATATACCCATCTGAAAAACGGAAGTTTTGAATGTTTTCCATTCGAAAAACCGATGGAAGGACTGATTAATATCGAATCCCGACATTTATTCACCTTTCTGGTGGTTGTCGAGACGGGCAGCTTTACCAAAGCTGCGTTGAAGCTGGACTATGCACAATCGAGTATTACCTCGCAGATTCAGGCTCTGGAAAATGAGCTGGGCAAGCCGCTTTTTGATCGGATCGGTCGCACGATTCGTCTCACTACAGCAGGAGAGCGATTGCTTCCGTATGCACAGGAAATCCACCGCATGCACGCCATGGCAGAGAATGCTCTCAGCACGGACGTGGAGACGAGTGGAACGATTCGTATCGGCGCGCCCGAGTCTCTGGCTGCTTTTCGTCTACCCTCGATTATTCGGGAATACCGTGAGCGGTATCCGCAGGTGCGCATTATTTTGAAGCCGGGGTTGTGCTGGGAGATGCTATCCCTCATTCGAGCCGGTGATCTGGACGTGGCCTTCCTCCTCCAGCCAGAGGCAGAGGAGAGGGATCTGCATATCGAGACGCTGGTGCAGGAGAGTATGGCGCTCATCGCAGCTCCGGACCATCCGCTCGCGCATTCTCTGCGGGTGGAGCCTGGACAGCTGAAGGAAGAGAGTATCCTGTTCACCGAGTCAGGCTGCTCCTACCGGATCTTATTTGAGAAGCATCTGCACCAATCCGGGGTCGTGCCTGATCCGAGTCTTGAGTTCTGGAGCATCGAGGCAATTAAGCAGTGTGTGGCGAATGGATTGGGATTGTCCTTCCTACCGTACATCACCGTCCACAAAGAAATACAGGATGGCAAGCTGACGCGGCTGAACTGGGACGATAATGGACAGCAGGTGGCTACTCAGTTGGTATACCATACGAAGAAGTGGCAGTCCCAGGCTATGCTGGCCTTCCTTGAGACGGTGAGACAGCACGCACCACGGTGGCGTGAAGAGCAGGTAGGATGCAGGTAGGATCGACAAGGCTGACGAGCCTGTAAGACAGACAGCCTAAAGTCACCTAATGTAACCTAAGGTCACCTAAAGTCACCGTGTAGCCCTCTTCAGTCAGCTTATGATCAGATCTGCATGATTTCTACGTAAAAAAAGTTCATTATGGCATTCGAAGGAGTGTATTCAATATGAAGGACTTGTCCTCGTTAAGAGAAGCCTATCGTCAGGCGCCTTACCCACTCGGCGGTCATCATGACCGTAAGCTTCGGGTACTCACTGAAGCGTTGGAGCAGCTGGACCCTGAACTGGATAGCGATATGTATGGCAAAGGAGAGATTATTGAGAATTTCGAGCATCGTCTAGCGCAGCTGACCGGGAAGGAAGCGGCGGTGTTCTTTCCCAGCGGCACGATGGCGCAGCAGATTGCGCTGCGGATCTGGTGTGATCGGGCCAGCCTCAAGCGGGTGGCTTATCATCCGCTGTGCCATCTGGAAATTCATGAGGAGGATGGACTGAAGGAGCTGCATCATATTGAGCCCGTCTTGCTGGCTGATCAGCACCGTCTGATTACATTGGAGGATGTAAAGGAACTGGATGTGTCCGTGTCCTGTCTACTGCTGGAGCTACCTCAGCGTGAGATTGGTGGACAGCTTCCCTCCTATGAGGAGCTGGTAGCGATTGCGGACTACTGCCGCGAGCAGGGCATCCGCCTGCATCTGGATGGAGCCAGGCTGTTGGAGGTAACGCCCTACTACGGTAGATCCGTGGCAGAGCTGTGCAGCTTATTTGATAGTGTGTACATTTCCTTCTATAAAGGAGTCGGCGGTGTCGCTGGTGCGATTCTGGCCGGAAATACCGACTTCATAGACGAATCCAAGCGCTGGAAGAGAAGGTACGGTGGAGACCTGATCAGCCTGTATCCTTACATTCTGAGCGCAGACTATTACTTGACACAGCGCATCGGCAGAATGGAGTATTATTATCTTAAGGCGAAGGAAGCGGCGGCTCAGTTCAATGCCTGTCCCGCCACACGTACGCTGCCCGAGGTACCGGTATCGAACATGTTCCACGTCCACTTCGAGGTGTCGCAGCAAGAGCTGGAGCCGATTCTGATAGCCGTCATGGAGCAGTCGGGTATAGGCTTCACTCCATATCTGCATGCGACAGGTGAGGATAGCTGCTACTACGAGCTGAGTCTAGGCGATCGCTACGTGGATATTCCTCAGGATCGCTTGCACGAGGGCTTCCGTCTGCTGGATCAGGCTCTAAGAGAGCTAGGAAATAACTAATACGTTGTCTCGATTAAATCCGAGATAGGCTCTTGAGGTGCGACGTAGCTTATAAGCTTACTAGTACTTTGACCGAATAAGATTTCGGGTTTTAATGATCTTGTAGAGAGCGTGGTTAGCGGAAAGCGGGGAAGCCCTAGAGAAACGGAGTGCCCATCTTTAAGCTTGCTGTTCATCAGCTTTTCAATTTCGTTCGAAAAAACAGCAAGCTTAACAATGGTCGACAGGGCTCCCCGCTTGTAGCGATTCTACACTCGCTGCCCCTAGAGATGTAGCAAAATCGAGAGAAACAAAGATCATACGCCCTTTGTGATGGCCTTGCACTGTTTTAGCGTGAAATATCGTTAATTCTGACCGGAATCGAGTTTTACTTTGCACCGCGTTGGGAGTATATTTTAGCTGTTTCCACGAATTGAATACGCAAGCCGCTTAATTTCCGTCATGGAAAGCGGGGGAACCAATCAATGGCTACTTCATTGTCTTAGATCTGGCCATTATGGGGTGAATCCTGAATAGATGCTGTTGGCATCTTGACAGGTAGGGCGACTCTTACCGCCCGAATCCGTCAGCTAACCTCGTAAGCGTATGTAGAGGGGATGAATACAATGTGACCGCCGTTGGAGCCACAGAGGATACCCTTTGTGGTTTTTTGCTGTGCATTTATATGAATCTGAATGCGTGGTTAGAGCGAGCGTCTGGTAATCCTGTCATGGTGAGGACCAGATCCTCATCTGTGTGGAACCGATTGCTCAATCAAGAGGCTGAATATATGGAACGGATTGTACAACGAAGGAGTGCTAAGTAATGAACATGGAGCGAACAGAACGCAGAGCGTCGAAGCGGACAGCGGTGCAATCTACTACCTTGAACAGGAAGGAAGCAGGATTGGCTACAGTAACGACTGAGGGCCCTGACTGTGAACAGAGAAGAGAGGAGGGAGCGGACCATGAGGATGGATACGACTCCGGAGGCTCCTGTACAGGCACCAGCACCAGAGCGATAGACCATGACAAGCTGCAGGAGGAAGGCTATATTGTGGTCTGCGCTCCAACGAGTGAGGGTGAGGAATTCATCAAGCTGCTGAGATACAGGGGAGAAAAGGTTGCCGGTCTGACCAACAATGCGGAGGAGAAGACACGACTGGAGCGTCTTGGCGTTGAGCATACGATCATCGTGAACACCAGACATGAGCATACGTGGGTAGTTCCCTCTTTCCCGGTCAAGAAGCTGTATATCTTCGAGCGGAGTCTGACGCAATGCTCTCGGTATATTCAAATTTGCCGTTCATGGACGTGCGGACCGCTAATCGTCATTACAGATTCCAGGCATTCTCGGCTCATGTACAAGAGTCTGGGTGCCGATGATGTTCTCTATTGCCACCGGGCGGATGCGATCCTGCATACGGAGACTATTTAGCCGCATATGGCTGCACAGCTAATATCTTGACCGAGCCTGATTGCATGTTGAAAGATCTGTAGAGCGCAGTGCTTAGCGGAAAGCGGGGAAGCCCTAGAGAAACGAAGTGTCTGCCTTTAAGCTTGCTGTTCAACTGCTATTCAACTTGGATCGAAGAACAACAAGCTTAACAGCAGTCGACAGGGCTCCCCGCTTGCAGCGGCTCTATACTCCCATTTGATAAATTTTCATAAGGAAATATAAATAATCTATTCCAAAATTTGATATTTAATGTAAAATGAAAGAAGCTGTGCTAGAGCATGGCTTCTTTTTTTAGTGTATTGCAGCGATGATGCCTATGGTTTTACTTTCTGCCCCCAGAGAGAATGTTGTTGGCATTATCGTCTGCATACGCTTCTGTATGCTCGGATGATACATATGAGGATTTTAGTAGTAAGAGACAGCTAGAAAGGATGATCCGACGTAGAGCTAGTATTTTACCAAATTCTGAATGGAGGAATTATTAGTGAGATTAGGAAAAAAAGCTTGTCTGGCTGTACTGTCGACCAGTCTACTACTGACGGGAATGGCTCTTGAAGCCGGTACTGTAGCAGCTGAGGAGAGCGGACAGGTGTCTACTGCCCAAGAGGCCTCGCTGCAAGCAGCACTGGATAGCATGCCCACGGCGCTGCGACCTTCCATTGAATGGGTCTACACGAATCGGATGCTGGTAGAGGATTCTGTGAGCCGGAAAAATCTGATCTTCGATCAGATCTATGCAGGCAAGGGGACCTTGAATTACGTGGTCCGCTGGCAATCAAGCAAGAGCCTGACACGCGAGCAGCGCCAGAACATGGAGAGCATGATGGAGCGGCAGATTAACAACTGGACCAAGCATCTGGAAGGCTACGATGGCTGGCCATATGGACATATCCCGGTTAAGATTGTAGGCTGGGCCGTGGCTGACTCCAGACAAATTCTGGACAGACAGCCAGATGAGATCGTCTATACCGATACGATTCGGGATGACCTGAGTCAATCCGATCCTCGTATTCCGGCACAGCTGCCAGTAGCGCCAAGAGAATTGTCACGCTTTGAGAACTTCCACAATTCCAGATACGTCTATCCGGGTGGGCTGGATAAGCGCTTCGACATGTATCTGTGGGGGACTGCGAACTTCGGTGGAGGTGCTGGAGGAGATTGGGGACAACGAATGTCTGATGATTACATCCTGAGCAATCTTCGTGCCCAGGAATCAGAGATTATCGAGCATGAGATTGGACACGGCTTTGGGCTGCCTGACTTCTATCAGGCATACGAGCGTCCCCCAGGAGGATTCCCGGTACCTACGATCATGTGGGCAGGCAATTCCAGAACCATAACGAATTGGGATGTCTGGATGCTACGCTACACGTGGAGTCAATTGAAGCAGGATCAAGCCCGCTTCCCGACAGCGCCAGTCACTAACCAGCCAGCGAACCTGGCAGGACAAGCCAGCGTATCTTCTTCTTACACATCTCCGTGGGAGAATGTACAGGCTCTGAATGACGGTATTGAGCCGACCCATTCCAATGACCGCTCCAGTCTCGTATATGGCAACTGGCCAGAGACCGGGACGCAATGGGTCCAGTATGATTTTGACCGTGAATATACCTTCTCCCAGAGCGAGGTGTACTGGTTCAAGGATGGTGGAGGCATCGATGTACCGAGTGCCTATACGATCCAATATTGGAATGGATCAGATTGGGTTGAGGTACCGCGCCCTAACGGCTACGGCCTTCAGGTCGATACGTACAACCGTACTTCCTTTAATGCGATCAGCACGCGTGCACTGCGTCTTGTGATCGAAGCGAATGCGCCGGCATCCACAGGGATTCTGGAGTGGAAGGTCATTGGGGAGTAATGCTATTTGCTTAGAGCAGACGTTAGGCTGATCATGGGATCAATGTTAAATAAGCCTTAATCACGTCGGTGCATTCTAGCAATCATCGTAATCTCTCTTTTAAATGATAATCTGATATAAAAACATGGAGAGGCCGTCTTCTTGGTAAAGGGTTGAGTAGTTCATCCCTTTAATCAAGAGGCGGTCTCTTTTTTTTGAAGCTAAAAAGCCGTCCCTCCAGTCTATGACTTAAGGGGCGGCTTTTTGGTAGTGCCAGAGCAGTCTGCGAGGTAGACAGTCTGTTCATTATTTTACAGTAATGTTGCCTATTTTACGGTAACGTTGATGGTAATGGTTTTCTTGTTCCATTTCGCTTTTATAGAAGCCTTGCCCTTGCTGACAGCGGTAATTCTACCGTTGTTGACCGTGACAATATTGGGCTTGGAGCTGGTCCACTCCACATTGCTGGTTACCACATTCTTCTGTCCTGTATCGTACAAGGCGAAGATGCCGACATTCGTGCTATTGCCTGGTGCAAGGGTGACTTTGCTATTGCCTGCGACCAGCTTTTTCAGAAGTGGTACGACCCGGACCTCTGTTACTACTCTCATATTCTGGTAGGTCCCTGTAAGGGTAGCTTCACCTTGTGCGAGGGTCTTCACAGAGCCGTTCTTGACAGTGGCTACAGACGGATTAGAGGACACCCAGCTGACCTGCTTGGACAGATTCACTGTCTTACCGCTGCTGTAATAGCCTGTAACCTTTAGCGGCTTGGATTTTTTGATATTCAGGTTCGTAACGGCCGGAGTGACCTCCATGCGCACGATTTCATCCTCTATGGCAATCGGAATCTTAACGGTCTTGCCACCATATGTGCCCTCAAGTGTAACTCGTCCAGGAGTGACACCGCGGAATGATCCATTCTCAAGCACAGCGTTGCTGGCAGACATGCTCCATTTCACCGAATTCGTGACATCCTCCTGAGCTCCATTTCCCCGGGTAATGGTCACCTTGGGTAGCGTCTGCACGCCCCCTTTGGCAAAACGATAGGATTTGGGGGAGGCTTGAATCTTGGTAATCTTCTCTTCCACTTGAATATGTAATTGGGCTGTAGCACCCTTCAGGCTGGCTGTCAGCGTGGCGTTACCACCCTTCAGTGCCTTGGCTTTGCCTTTGGTCACAGTCACGATGGAGGCATCGCTGGTCGTCCATGTAACGCTCTCACTCACGTCATGCTTGCTGGTCAATCCTTCGATGTCAGCCATCACTTTAAGCTGGACAGTCTGGGATACGGCGAGCTTCTGGGGATTGTCGTTAGCAATCGTCAGGGCGGTGATATCTCCCGAGGCCGCATTCGATGTGGATGGTACAAGCACCAGTGTAAAAAGGAGAAGCGCTAGCCATCCTTGCAGTCTCGATAATGCTCTTTTCATCGATTCTTCCAACTCCTGTTCTTTAATGTTGTCAATGGGCGGACCCTGCCTTCGTCAGTATACCAGATATTTCCGAAGCAGTATCACAAATACAAGAGTAATGATTTACTTATACATCCATAATATCCCGTATTTTTAACGCCTACATCCATATATCGGCAGCTCCTTGTAATTCTATTAAGCACATATTCAGACTATTTGATGAAATAAAGCTCAAAATTATGGATAATAGAGCCAGAACATCATGCTGGAGGGACGAAGGATGACTGAACGTATTCTGTGCAGGAGTGAGGATTGTACCGCAACCATATTGCCGACGACCGCTGCCAAAACAGGGGGCTATTGCATGCCCTGTCATCAGGGGATGGAGCGGAGAAAATGGGAGGAATATGTAGCGGCGAACCGTCGTACAGTGAATTTGTATGCCCATGTGACGGGGGCTGTAGATATACTGAAGGTGATGTATACGGAGCACCCTCGTGATCCGCTAATAGAATATCTTCCCTATGAGAAATCGAAGGAAGAGTTCTATGTATCCTTATCCATAGCTGAACAGGAACGAATGCTGGAGTATGCCATGGACCAACTGCGCGAAGGTGATCAGGACATTTGCCGTGAAGTGCTGACCTCCTTGGTATGCTACAACGAACTGCAGTTGACTGAATATCTGCTCGAGCTGCTGGAGCACGAGATCTACTATCCGGCTATGCTCTACAAGGATGCTTCCCCGGAGCTGAGGGAGCAGTTGATTCAGCGGGTAGAGACGGATGAGGAGAATCGGAACCATCTGCTGATGATACTGGCCTGGATCGGTGATGATGTCATTGTGAAGCAGTTCAAGCGCTGGAGCGAGGAGGCACCGTCATGGTCCGATAGTCTGTATGTACGTGTTCAGGATTATGCCAAGACAGCTGATTGGGAGCTAACGGATACGGGTGAACGCCGTGATCTGTATCGTTCACCCAGCTATGCGATGATTACGGACGGCGATCATAGCCATGGCGAGCTTGAAGCTGGAGTCTATCAGCGGTCAGATGGGCTGCCTGGAAAGCACAGTGATCTGTGGAGCGAGCACCAGAACCAAGAGCAGTATCAAGGTTCGAGCTACGAGCCGAGCTATGATCAGAGTCAGAAGCCATTTCGGCTATTAACCCCTGCCACGGATAGCTGTCCGTGGTGCGGAGTGCGTCTAACGCATCTGGTGGATATGGAAGCGAATCATCCATCTCTGGGTGGGATGTCCTGGAATGGAGTGAGACTAAAGGTAAAAACGTGCATTCTATGCAGCTGCTACACGACTGTCTATATGGACATAGCTGCTGACGGGGAGCCGAAATGGAGTATCAGCAATGAGCGTCCGGATTACTTGCCGGAGCTTCAGGCGGAGGACTTTGATCAGGGCTATCTTGCTGCTGGCTCGCCATATCGACTTGCGGAGCAGCCGCGTCCTGCCCTGCATGGTAGTGAATGGACACTGGAACCATCACTATCGCAGATGGGTGGCCACCCAGCCTGGATTCAGGACGCCTACTATCCTGAGTGTCCATGCTGCTCGAAGAGCATGCTTCATATTGGGCAGATAGATTGGGCGGCTATCGAGCGATTGGGAGAGGGCATTTACTATATGTATGCCTGTGAGGATTGCTGCAAGACGGCAGTGACATTTCAGCAGACTTGACCATGTTGATCCTTGGCGGAGCATGAGAGACTCCATCACAAAAAATGACACGTAAGTTTTCCCTCCTGCGTATTGCTTATTAACAAATCACTAGTGGATACGGATTTTTGGGCCCTCTTTTTGGGTCCTCTAATATCCAGTGAATTCCACTTTGCAGATAAGCTTTATAGTACAATGGGAAAATAAAAGAATGCTGTAAAGTAACGTCCTGCAATCCTAATGAGTATATGTCTGGATGTACTGTGCCTTGGACGTGGGAAGGGAGGAAGACGGATGAGATTAAGCTCTAATAAATACATAAATCTACTGGGACTCATCCTTATCGTGGTGATCTTGAATATACTCCTGTTCATTCCCGGCTGGATTGACCTCGGGGCTAGAACAAGTGCATTTGGAATTGCCTTTACGATCACTTGGGTACTTGCCAATATTCTGGCGTTGCTGTATGCCAGCTATATGACTTTTTTCAAGCCACCCGCAGTATTGCCTGTCAAGAACATTGAGAAGCATGAGGATTACCTCCAGGCATTGGGCTACTACAAGGGCATCAAGGTGCTGGAGGAGGACGTCTCGCTCGTCATCTCACAGCTGGAGCGGATGAAGAAGAAGCGGGAGGCGTTCCTGAACGTACTCAATCACCGCTTCGATCCGGAGGAGATGAGCTTCAAGAAGTTCGCTTCGGTCTCCCAGGAGGTCGAGAAGCTGCTGTATCTGAACGTCAGAAGCATTCTTAATCGCCTTCACGTGTTCGACAAGGCTGAATACGGCAATATGCTTAGCAACAAGCCCAAAGGCCTCACCCCCGAAATGATGCAAAAGAAGAACAAGGTCTACAACGATTATCTAACCTATCTCAAGACTTCCCTGAACACCAATGAAGAAATCCTGCTCAAGCTTGATCAGCTTATGCTCGAAATCTCACGCCTGGACAGCTTCGAGGAGGGGGATATCGAACAGATGCCTTGTATGAAGGAGATTGATCTACTGATCAAGCAGACCAAATTGTATAGAGATTAAGGAGGGTTACGCATGACCAAGCGCAGCAAGTTCTTCCTCGTATCCGGTCTATTACTGGTATTGGTGTTCGGACTGGTGTATACGGGATTATCATTCTTCAACAGCCTAAGTGGAAAATCAGGTGCGCAGCTCAATATGGAGCAGGCCTCGCGCAAGCTGAACAAAATGTACACGAGCATTGCTCCGGTTACCGCAGAGCCGATCAAGGGACAGATTGATCTTGACCCGGTGAATCTGGCAGATTCCTTGCCGGATATCTCCAAGTTCGATGTGACCGTTGAGAATACCACGCCTCAGTATGTGGAGATCTTCTCCTCGACTGAGAAATCCGGTACGGGTGTGGATGGCTGGCTCGTTGGAGTGGCCAATGATTTCAACAAGGCCAAGATTATGGTGAACGGAAAGCCTGTATCCGTGAAGATTCGTAATATCGCATCAGGAACAGCAACCGATTACATCAAGTCAGGCAAGTATATCCCTGGCGGATTCACGCCTTCAAGTGAGCTGTGGGGAGAGATGGTCAAGGCCAGCAATGTCAAAACCGAGCTGATCAGCAAGCGTCTTGTAGGTAACGTTCCTGGCATTGTCATCTCCAAAAATAAATACGACAGTCTGAAAAGTACATATGGCGAGGTCAATGTACAGACCGTTATTGAAGCTATTAACAAAAACGAGCTGGCTATGGGCTATACAGACCCGTTCGCAAGCTCGACGGGACTCAATTTTCTCATTACAGCCCTGAAGTCCTTCGATGGAGCCAACCCGCTCGGACCGGAGGCTGTGAAGCGCTTCGAGCAGTTCCAGGCCAATGTACCATTCACAGCCTCGACTACTCTGCAGATGCGGGGAGCCGCTCAGTCGGGACGTCTGGATGCCTTTGTGCTGGAGTACCAGACCTTTGTGAACACACCTGAGCTACAGGGTGGATACGTGTTCACGCCCTTCGGCGTTCGGCATGACAGCCCACTCTATGCCTTGGGAGAATTGCCGCAGCAGAAGCTTGATATTCTTCGCAGATTCAGCGAATTCGTGAAGCAGGAGAAATATCAGACCTCGGCTCAGAAATCAGGATTCAACGGGAAGTCTGATTATGCTTCTACGTCTGATCAGGTGGATGGCGGCACGCTACTGGCAGCCCAGAAGGTATGGAAGGAGAAGAAGAACAGCGCCCGGCCGATTGCGGCTGTGTTCGTGACAGATGTCTCCGGGAGTATGAATGGAGAGCCCTTGAACAAGCTGAAGAAGTCACTCATTCAAGGACAGAAGAATCTGGGTGCCGACAACAGCATTGGCCTTGTCTCCTATTCAAGTGCTGTTACGATCCAATTACCGCTTGCCAAATATGACACGAACCAGCAGTCCATGTTCGCAGGCTCAGTGGAAAGCCTCTCCGCAGGAGGCGGAACAGCTACTTTTGACGGCGTTGTTGTCGGCTTGAAAATGCTGGAGGACTATATGGCTGCTAACCCAAACGTCAAGCCTCTGCTATTCGTGCTCAGTGATGGGGAGACGAATGAAGGTCATTCCTTGAAGGAGATTCGCGAATTAATCGAGGCTTACAAGGTTCCGATCTATACGATTGGCTACAATGCGGATCTTGATGCTCTGCAGAGCATCTCCAATATCAATGAGGCTGCAAGCATTAACGCAGATACGGACGATGTTGTCTACAAGATCAGCAATCTATTCAACGTGCAGATGTAGCTGAGCTCTTACATTCGTGCCAGCAGGCGGTGTCATGCTCTGTGGTTGTAATTGGAGGCTGAACTGTCATTGTTCATCATCGTTGCATTGTCATCATGCATTATGCATCGTGACTATACAGTTATCATCATCACTACACAGTCATCATTGTGACTGCACCGTACGAGGTTGTGGTCGGGAGTGAGCTCATACGCTGTTAAGGGGGAATTAATATGTCATCATTTTCTATGGAAATCCCAAGTGAACAAGAGATTCAAGCAGTGATTGAAGAAGAGACGAAGCCTGTTCCGGCTGAAGTCGCCGAGCTCCAGGCAGTAGCCAATTCCAATGTAGAGATGATCATGACACTGGATATGGATTCGCTGGATAAGCGCCGGGAGATTATGAAATCCATCGACAGCTTTGGTCTCAATACCATGAGATCCTCCTCGGAGAAAAATGCACTGCTTCAGGTCTCTGTCGGTCATCTCTCCAAGACTGGAGACGAGGGTGGTCAGGTGGCGAAGGACTTGGCAGAGCTGCATATCCAGCTCAAGGATCTGGACCCGAGTATCGTTGATTTTGCCAAAAAAGGGCTGCTCGGCAAGCTGTTCAATCCGTTGCGGGCGTATTTCCTGAAATTCGAACGGGCTGACTCGGTAATCGGTGATATTGTCAACTCGCTGAACAAGGGTCGGGCCACACTGAAAAATGACAATACGACACTGGAGATTGAGCAGCATAATCTGCGTGAGCTGACGAAGAAATTGCACAAGGAGATACAGCTGGGCATGCTGATGGATGAATCCATTGCTACGCAGGTGGAAGCGGCTAAGCTGCGTGATGAGGACCCGGAGAAGATCCGCTTCATTACCGAGGAAGTATTGTTCCCTCTCCGGCAGCGCGTGATGGATCTGCAGCAGATGCTGGTCGTGAACCAGCAGGGGATTATGGCTATTGAAGTGGTCATTCGCAATAACAAAGAGCTGATTCGAGGTGTCGATCGTGCCAAGAACGTCACCGTATCCGCCTTGAAGATCGCTGTCACAGTAGCAAGTGCTCTCTATAATCAGAAGATTGTTCTTAAGAAAATTGAGCTGTTGAACCAGACGACCAATGATCTGATTGCAGGTACCTCACGGCTGCTCAAGAATCAGGGGGCGGATATTCAGAAGCAGGCGCTGGAGACCAGCATTTCCGTAGATACGATGAAGCAGTCGTTCAGTGATGTGCTTGATGCGCTGGATTCGATCAGTGCCTACAAGCAGGAAGCACTGCCACGGATGCGCCAGACCATTGATCAGTTCCGCGAGCTGGCAGACACGGGTGAGCAGCAGATTAGACGACTGGAGAAGGGTCAAAAGCTGGGGCTGTAGTCTGTGTAGCCTGGCTAACCTGCAATCCTTTGTATTTATTACTTTGTATCTTGCGTACGGTACCAAAAGAAGCCTATTCCATCCCTCAGGGGACTCAAATAGGCTTCTTTTCTTTTCGCCAGAAGATCATGCTTGTTAAACTTGCTGTTTATCAGCTTTTCAATTTTGTTCCAAAGAACAGCTAACTTAACAATGGTCGACAGGGCTCCCCGCTTGCAGCGGCTCGGCACTACACTCACATTTAATCTGGTCAAGATACTAAGACGACGGCTTATGCATCCGCGATCGGCACATGTCCGCTTAGCCAGTTCAGCTCGCTATCCAGCATGAAGCGCACATGCCAGCCCTTCTCATTCTTTGGCCATGTACGGAATTGATTCACATTGTCGAATAGCTGCTCTACATGCTCTGGGGATTTGGTTTTCAGGACAGCGTCCATCTGCTCAATCAGTCCCTCTGGCTTATCGATTGCTTCGCCCAGTACCGTCATGAACCATTTATGATAAGGGTACACCACTTCATTATGGGCCAATATCAATCTTCCTGCGAACAGCACGAACTGCGGGATGGCGTATTCCATCAGGTAGGTCTCATTACGCTTGGCCCCTTCATAATACAGCCACTTCCAGCCTTCGAATTGAGCATAGAATTTCTCGATCATCTCTTCCTTGCGTGCCTTCGGGTATTGGGAGGCTGCTGCGACTAGCTCTGCCAGTCCGTCTACCTCGCTATAGGTCACGATAGCGTCCCGATACGCGAAGCGTGCGGGCTCACTGCCGGATTCTGCGACCTGGCGGATGTAAGAGACGGAGGTATACTTGCCGTCCACATATCCCCCTTCATAAGGAGTAGCTTCTTTCTCGTAGTAGCTGACATCCCCACTCTCAATTCGAGCACGGAAATCCTCGTCCGACACGACGAGCATCAGATCAATATCGGAGTCCTCCTTGGCATAGCCGTGGGCTACCGAGCCCCCGACAATGACTCCAAGGACGTCCTCTCGTGCCTTGAGCTTGTTCGTGATTACTGTAATGGCTTCCTGATGATGCAGATACATCGATAATGCCTCCTCTGATATTCATATACATTGACCGCAATACTCCATGTGTTGTGGATGAATGTGGCTAAATTTATTTCGAAATTGTAGCGCTTACACTAAATGGAGCCAGCGACGAAAGGAACGCGAAGCCTTGATCCGTGTGTCGTTGACGAATACCTTGACCGAATCAAATATGAGTGAGATATCCAGATCATTCAACCTGAGATCAGATTCGATCAAGTTATGAGCCACTACTTGAAAGTCTATATGCTTGTAATTGCTATAGCTTGTTCAGATGTACCTTCCGCATTGGAGTGAACCTCTTGATTGTATTATTTTCGCCGATGGTTAGCTGTGCGGGAAGCTACATACTGCTCGGCTTTGACGATGTGATCGGCAGTGGCCTCATCGGTAATCAGCATGTTAATATAGCGCCCCTTCAGCGCTGCCACGATGCAGTCAATCTTGTGCAGGCCAAAGGCCATACCGACGACGGTCTTCGTCTGCTTCAGCTGCTCCAGCCCAAGCCCGATAACTTTATCGTTAATGGGATGCTCACTAATCGTGCCGCTGCGGGTGATGAAACGCGAGTTAATGTCGGCTACAACATCCAGCGCCTGTAGCTCATCTAGCACCTGCTCATTCAGATAGCCGGATCTCTCCATCGTGGACATGGAATAGGGATTACCGATTCCGACCAGAGCCAGATCGATATGCTCTCCTTCTTGAAGCACTGATGCGATGTTGGGCAGCTGAACAATCTGCTGCTTCAATTGCTCCGTCTCGACTACAGCAGGAGCATAGAGTGTATCGCAGGTAACACCGAGTCTCTTGGATAGCTCATAAGCTATCTGATTGGAATGCATCTCATTGCGTGCACTGCCAGTCCCGCCGACCAGCGGAATGAATTTGACGTTCTCCTTCTTCTCAAGCGGGAATTCTCTGACCATATAGTAGAGCGTATTGCCCCATGACACGCCTACCCGGTCACCGTTACGAATCAGCTTCAGCACGAATTGGGCAGCGGCCTTGCCTACTGCACTGGATACCAGCTCCTTGTTCAGGTCCTTCGTTGGGACGACCAGCACCTGCTGGAGGCCAAAGAGCTGCTCCATATCCTTTTCCAGCTTGGATACTTCATGATCATCATCATGAATGACAATCTCGACAATTCCTTCATCCCGAGCCTTCTGTAGCATCTTGGAGATAACGGGTCTGGATACTCCCAGGTGGGCAGCAATCTTCTCTTGTGTCCATGCTTCGTAATAATAGAGCTTGCATACCTTCACCATGTTCTTGCGTTCTTCTATATTCACATAAAGTCCGCCTTTTAAGAATTATTCAACTTCCCTATCCATTTCTCGAGTACAACCCTCACTATAAATTGGCTGTCGACAGCGAGTCAAGCCGCCCTCCATTTACCAGCTGACGTTTACGTAAAATTGACAAACGCTTGACACAACAATAACAGAGTGAAATTACAATTGTAATCGTTCGGAACAAATGTAAAGAGCGTGAACAGATGTCGCGAACAAAATAACAGTTGCATTCAGCACACAGGCTTCTCATGTTACGCCATAGTAGTTGATCGACGTATCTTCTATTAGGAGTAGAAGCCATGTAAGGGGAGCAGAAGCAAGAGGTGACAACATGAAGGTGAAAATATTGGGCTATTGGGGCGGTTATCCCTCTGCTGGAGGAGCTACTGCCGGATATTTGGTTACAACGGATGAAGGGCACATTCTGCTGGATTGCGGGAGCGGTGTAATGAGCAAGCTTCCTGCCGAGGTGAAGGTAGAAGATCTATCTGGCGTTATTCTGTCGCACCTGCACCATGATCATATGGCAGACCTCGGGGTGCTGCAGTATGCGGCGGCTGGCGCTATACGTAATGCCCGGATGCAGCATCGGCTGAAGCTCTATGCACCAAGTGAGCCTGTGAGTATGCACCAGAGTCTCTATGGGGAACACACGGAGGTGCATACCATTAATCCGTTCGTGAAGATCAGGCTGGCTGGCGCAGAGATCGAATTCGTCCCGGTGGAGCATACCATTATGTGCTACGCCATCCGCATTACTTATGGTGGCAAGGTGCTGGTCTATTCCGGCGATACCTCGTACTGTGATTCATTGATTGAGCTGGCGCGGGACGCAGATATTTTCCTGTGTGAGGCTACGATCTGTGAGGGAAGTGTGCATACGTCAGGGCAAGGGCACATGAATGCGCTACAGGCGGGCACGATTGCAGGCATGGCTAACGTCAAGCAGCTTGTGCTTGTTCATCTACCGAGCGATGGTAATCTGGAGCTTATGCGCCAGGAAGCAAGGCGGGTATTCCAGGGTCCTGTTGATATCCCGGAGCCACTACGGATGTACACGATCTAACGAGGAGGAAGGAGACACAGGATGTACAAGTTGTTGGCACTGGATATGGATGGCACACTGCTGAATCCTGACAAAATGATTACACCACACACGATGGCCACCATACGTAGACTCATGCAGGAGGATGTGCTCGTCACCATCGCCTCTGGGCGCTTCCCGGCCTCGGTATGGCTGCATGCGAGAGAGGTAGGAATGAACTTTCCGCTGGTTGCTCTCAATGGTGCAGTAACACTGGATGCTACAACGGGGGAGTTATTGGAGGGAACACCTCTCTTGTCTGAGCAGGTGCTGTCCTTACTGGAGCGGATTGAGGAAGCTGGCGCCTACGTGCACTTCTATGGATACAATGTGCTGTATGTTCGCGAATTAAATGATATGAATCGGCGCTGGCCGCTGAATAATGTAGTCGTTCGGCCTCAACGTGAGCTGAATGAAGCCAATTACCGTGATCAGACGATGCTGATTCAGGTAAAGGATGTTGGCGGGGATTTTCGCTCGTTCGTGCAGGATCGTCATCCGGTATTCTACAAGGCTGCAGTCATCTGCCCGGACCACGATAGTCGGGAACATCTCTATATGGAGTTGGAGCGTCAGGGCTGTTACGAGCTGTCACGGACCGGAACTCTGCGTTTTGATGTCAATGCCGCCGGGGTCACGAAGCGAGGTGCCTTGGAACGATTGTGCGCTCAACATGACATTGGTCGAGAGGCCGTGGCTGCAGCCGGTGATTATGACAACGATCTGGATATGCTGCAATGGGCGGGCCTTGGGATCGCGATGGGCAATGCCGAGCTGCATGTGAAGGAACGGGCTGCAGTTGTCACAGGTACGAACCGTGAGGATGGAGTTGCACAAGCCATTCAAGGCTATCTACTGCGCTCCGGGTTAACCGCTGCCTCAGAGAGCTGAGGGAGATTACATGGAAGAAATCTGGAGACAACAGCGGCCGGAGGACCAAATGTTCACCGCAGTTGCACGGGCCTGAACTCTCAACATCTTCAGTTCAATCTATATAGTAGAAGCTATACACATCAAAGGAGAGATTATTTGTGATTCCATTCAAAAAAACAGCAATTCTTCCCCTGCTTGCAGGTATGTTGATCTTTAGCGGCTGTGCTTCTCAAGGACCGACCGCCTCTCAGCCAAGTGACAGCGGCAATGGTGCTGCTGCTAACGAAATCTCCGGCAATCTGTCGTTCTACACCTCTCAGCCTGAGGAGGATGCTGGGAAGCTGGCAGATGCCTTCAATGCACAATACCCTAACGTGAAAGTAAATATCTTCCGCTCTGGAACGGAGGAGGTTACTGCCAAGCTTCAGGCTGAGCGCCAAGCTGGCAAGATTCAGGCAGATGTCTTGCTGCTTGCGGACGCAGTTACTTTTGAAAGCCTCAAGAAGGACGAGCTGTTGCTGTCTTACAAGTCCCCTGAACTGAGCGAGATTCCAGCAGCGCTGGTGGACCCGGATGGCATGTATGCCGGGACCAAGGTCATGGCGACCGTACTGGCTACCAACACCCAGAAGGTAACGACTGCACCTGATTCATGGCAGGCTTTGGTCGCTGCCGATAGCAAGGATGCGAGCATCATGCCAAGCCCGTTGTACTCGGGAGCTGCGGCTTACAACATCGGTGTATTCAGTCGTACAGACGGCTACGGATGGGACTTCCTGCAGCAGCTGAAGGATAACGGTATGTCCGTCATTAAAGGGAATGGGGCCGTGATGAAGGCTGTCGCCAGTGGTGAGAAGTCCTATGGACTTGTAGTGGATTATATGGTTGCCCGTGAGAAGGCGAAGGGCTCCCCTGTTGAGCTGACCTATCCGAAGGAGGGCGTGCCAGTGATTACAGAGCCAATCGGTATTATGAAGGATGCAGCGAATGTACCTGCCGCTCAGGCATTTGTAGACTTCGTACTGTCTGAGGAAGGACAGAAGCTGTCTGCGGAGATTGGTTACGCTCCAATTCGCAAAGGTGTAGCACCGCCAGAAGGGCTGAGAGGCATTGAAGAGATGACGATGCTGTCTGCAGATCTGGTACAGCTGACCAATGAGCGTGAGGCAGACAAGCAGCAGTTCATCAAGGTATTTGGAGAGTAAGCATGGAGCAAATGGAGCCGGTGTGGACAGATAGAACACAATCTGGTGAGCGATCACTGACAACCTCCAGAAAAGGGCGCACGCCCTTTTCTGTGTTATTAGCGTTATGCACCAACAAAAGAATACTTACGCTGCTGGGAGCCATCGCGATCTTGATCTTATTCGTGTACCCGGTTCTGAAGCTGATTCTACTGAGCTTTCAGGGAGAGCAGGGCTGGACGCTGGCCCATTACATGAATCTGCTACAGCAGGACCGATTCTGGACGACGATGCGCAATACAGCCGTAATCGTGCTGGGCTCCACGGTATTATCCGTGGTGCTGGGAGCCGCATTTGCATGGATCGTAGCTTATACGGATATTCGGCATAAGGGACCGCTGCATATGGCGATCCTGCTCTGTTTTATTTTGCCATCCTATGTATTGACTCTGTCCTGGTCCTCCTTCATGGGGCCCCAAGGTTGGGTGGCCAAGCTGCTGCAAGGGATTCATTCTGATCTTGCGCCGTGGAGCATGTACAGCATGGGCGGGATTATTTTCGTGATGGGCGTCCATCATTTTCCCTTGGTGTATCTGTTCACGGTAGATGTCTTCCGTAAGATTCCGCGCGATCTGGAGTGGGCCGCAAGAGCAGGCGGAGCAACCAGACTGAATACGCTACGCCGTATTACCCTGCCACTGGCCTTGCCAGGATTGACTGCAGGTGGATTGCTGGTGTTTCTGGCCTCGCTCGACAATTTTGGTATTCCCGCTTTTCTGGGGAGTCCAGTCAATATTTCGGTCCTGAGCACCCTGATCTATGAAGAGATCATTGGCTTTGGCCCAACAGCCTTTGCGCGGGGAGCTTCGCTGTCTGTACTGCTGGGTCTGGCAGCGGTGCTGGGGAGTCTGCTGCAATGGCTGCTATTGCGCAAGAGCCATGCGTCAGACACCATCCAGCCAGATCTTACGCCACGCTATACGCTGGGCAGAATGAGCAAGCCGTTATCCTTCATATTGTGGGGCTTCCTGCTATTCATTACCGTAGTGCCACTATCGTCGATGATCTCCATGTCGCTGAAGAGAGCCTACGGTCTTGGGCTGACTGTGGAGAACTTCACACTGGATAATTATCGGTACATTTTGCTGGAGAATCAGCGGGTCTGGCAGGCGATTCAGAACAGCCTTGTGCTGTCTGCTGTGACGATGGTGGTATGTCTTGTAATCGGCTGTGCTTTTGCCTATATGCGGGTACGTAGACCGAGTGCCTTCAATAAGGCTGCCGAGCTCGCGATGGCTGTTCCTTATACGCTGCCGGGCATCGTATTTGCACTGTCCATGATTCTGGTGTGGATGGAGCCTGTCCCTGGTTGGAATCCTGGTATTTATGGCTCGATGACCATCTTGTTCATCGCCTATATTTGCCGCTTCCTGATTCTGCAGGTTCGCTCAGGAGTTACTTCGTTCCTGCAACTGGATGTGTCTATGGAGGAGGCAGCCCGCATATCGGGAGCGGGACCATGGCGCAAATGGACGGCTATTTTGCTGCCACTACTGCTGCCAGGCATTCTCACCGGAGGGATGCTGGTATTCCTGACGGCACTGACCGAGCTGACGGTATCGGCACTGCTATATTCGTCTGGTTCGCAGACGATTGGCGTTACGATCTTCGGCTTCGAGCAGGCGGGAGATACGCTCTATTCGACGGCATTGTCCAGTCTCATCGTGGCCCTGATTGCGATAGGTGGAGCATGCATGCTGCTGGCTCAGCGCTGGGCGGCGCGTCGAGGCTACAAAGCGTGAACAGGTAAAGGTAGGAATGCTAAGGTAGAATGCAAAAGTAGGAATGCAAAGATGTGCGTACAAGATGCTATACAAGAACGGCATAGCAAGGATAGAGGTCAGCAAATACAGGGCTGCGAAGCTAAATTTACAGAGCTATTATCTAGAGTTAAGTGTAGGAGACTAAATGCACAGAGTTAACTATAGAGGACTAAATGTACAGAGTTAAGTATAGAAGACTAGATATGTAGGGCTGGATACCGGAGCTAAGTATATATAGGTAAGGAAATAAGACGGGAGTGGTGGCATGAGCATCGAGATCAGGCAGGTGAGCAAAGCATTTGGCTCCTTTCAGGCCTTGCATAGTATCAACTTAACGATCGAGAAAGGGGAGTTCGTAGCGATATTGGGGCCCTCCGGCTGTGGTAAAACGACGCTGCTGCGTATTCTCGCTGGCTTCGAGCAGCCGAGCAGTGGCGAGGTACAAATGGACGGACGTATGGTTGCAGGAGCAGATCGGTTACTTCCCCCGGAAAAACGCCGGATCGGCATGGTATTTCAATCCTTCGCCCTCTGGCCGCATATGAATGTGACAGAGCATATTCGTTTTCCTATCCGCACCCATAAGGACACACCTGCACATATTCGCGGCCAAGAGGAGCAGCGCATTCGACAGGTGCTGGAATTGACCGGATTATCGCACCTGGCAGAGCGAATGCCACATGAGCTGTCTGGCGGACAGAAGCAGCGGGTAGCGATTGCACGGGCCTTGGCTTCGGAGCCATCCTTGCTGCTAATGGATGAACCCTTTAGCAGTCTGGACGCGATGCTCCGAATGGATATGCGTCGTGAGATTCAGCAGGTGCACCGCAGTACTGGATCGGCGATCGTCTATGTTACCCATGATCAGGGAGAAGCCTTGGCGATGGCAGATCGGATTGTCGTGATGAAGGATGGTCGGATCGAGCAGGCGGGGACTCCGCAGGATATTTATTTACGCCCCGAGACTGAATTTGTCGCCAGATTCGTGTCCAAATCCAATCTGATCGAAGGTCGCTGGAATGGCAACAGCTTCATCCCGCAAGGAAGCTCTAATACGGCATGGGATGGGGCAGAGGTCGCTGGATACTTCAAGCAGAGTGGGCTGTATCCGGTACGTCCTGATCAATTTCTGCTGCGCGCAGGCGGTGAGGACGGAATCCCAGGTGAGATCGTCAATGTACAGTTCCAGGGCAAGGAATTCCATTATGATATTCGCTGTGATGAGCATCAATGGGAGGTCATTTCGCCATTGGCTTTCCGGCTTCATGATAGAGTGAGTCTGAGCCTGGCTAATAGTCCTGTGCTGCTGGGAGTGTGAGCGCAGTGGGGAAAAGAGCAGATAAACTCATTTTATTCGATATTGACGGTACATTGCTGGACCACAATCACCAAGTCCCCTTCACGGCGAAGACAGCTGTAGCAGCATTACAGGCTGCTGGCCATACCGTCGCGCTGGCTACCGGACGATCACCATTCATGCTGGAGCAGCTCAGATTGGAGCTCGGTCTTAGCTCTTATGTGGGCTTCAATGGGCAATATGTCGTACACGAAGGGGAGCTGATCTATACGAATCCACACTCTACAGCGCTGCTTCGAGAGCTGGCGGCATTCGCTGCTGAACGCAGTCATCCACTTGTCCATCTGGATGCAGAGCGGATGAGCTGTAGTCAGGCGTATCATCCATATGTAGAGCAGTGCATGAGCTCGCTACGAGTAGAGCATCCCGCATGTGATCCCTTATTTTATGAAGGCAGATCCATTTATCAGACGATGCTATTCTGCACGAAGGAGCAGGAGGAGGCTTATCGTAGCCGCTTCAATAAGCTTCATTTTGTCCGCTGGCATAGCTACTCTATGGATGTGCTTCCGGCAGAGGGCTCCAAGGCCGCTGGTGTCGAAAGACTGATGGCCAGGACAGGCTTCCGTCCTGAGGATACAATTGCCTTCGGTGATAACTACAACGATATGGAGATGTTCAGCTACGTTGGCTGCGGGATCGCCATGGGGAATGCGCCGGAGTCTGTCAAGAGCCTGGCAGCACATGTGACAGCCGAGGCCCATCAGGATGGTATCTGGCGTGGTCTACAATGGGCAGGGCTCCTGTAAGAATTGAATGAGTCAAATGAAGAAAACAAAGAGAACGAAGCATAAGCAAACAAAAGAAGTAAAAGCAGTAAAAGAAACATATAGACAAAGAAGTAGAAACGGGCACTCAATTCAGAGATGATCCGCTTCTACTTCTTTGTTATTTTTTGCAGGACTGTAATGATACTGCCGCTACGATTCCGCCTAACCTTCTCGCAAGACGCTAACGCTACCCACAGTCTATCTCAGAATGGTAGTTGCCTGATTTCCACTGTAGTCTTCAATGACCAGCTTCAATGCATTCGTCCCCGACGAAGGGGTGAAGGTTAGCTCTTTGAGCTGCGTTCTACCTCTAACAATATACGGGAATTTCTTGCTGGTATAGGTGACGGCAAATTCGCGAGGAATATCATCCTCATATACGTAGAGACGATGCCAATCTGCCAGGGTTGGCAGAGCGAGCGTATAGGTCGAGCCCGTTACAGTGACCAACTCTTTGGCATAAGGTGTAATCTCCTGATCAGCCAATTGACCTGTCACCGTGACTGGAGACTGGCCGTCAATGGCGATATTCAGGATATAGTGTTCTCCATTCTTCGGCAGATCCGAGATGAGCGCCTGCTCTTCGTTAGAGTCTACCTGCACTGCTGTACGGAATGGCTCGTTAGTATATTCGGTCTCTAGTGTCAGCTCGATCATACCAGATGCGTCAGACGGGTTATTCCAGGTCACGGTCGCATCTCCATATACATCGAAAGCCACGTCTACGTTCTGAACTCCGCTGGTCAGATCATAAGGCAGTATAGTAGAATCGCTTTCGGTACCGTCAACTCCGACGGCTGTAATGGACAGCTCTCCGCGCGAATGCTCCAGCGATTTGATGTAATACATCGAATCATAGATCCCGCCTACATAGGAGCCGTTCTCGTACAGATTATACTGCTTCACCCGATCATAAGCCTCCATATCCCAGGTCACGACCATTTCGCCAGTATTCGTCAAAGCCTTGACGATTCTAAAGCCCATCGGTGCCTCAGGAGTGGTCGCGGAGCCGTCTGTAATCCGCAATTCGCCAATATTCATTTGATAATCAGGAATTAAGCCGCCATTGTTAATGAAGGATAACCCCATAGCAGCGATGGTCTTCCCTGCATATGCGCTCAGATCAAGAGATGCGGTCTTCCAGCCATTAGTCTGCTGACCGGATTCCGGTACCTCGACTTTGACCACTCGGCCCGGCTCATCCGTGAAGATCAGGCCAAGGCTCAGCGAGGAGGTGTCCGTTGCTGTAGGCTTGTTATATGTCAGTGTGGCCTTGGAGCCCTCGTGAACTGCCAGCTCTGTCTTGAACAGACGCAGGACATTCTCCGCGTCCAGTTTGCCATTCACCACGAGCGAACTGCCTCCGTTGTAGGCGCCTAGCGCCTGGTAATGATAACTTGCGCCCTTCTCGTATTTCGTTCCGTAGTCGAAGTCCACGTCGAGCCGTTCTCCATCGGTATCGATCCACCACTGCCAGGTTACGGGAATATCCTGAATATTGATATTGGACCATTCCTGGCCGCTGGAGACGATGCCATTCTTCACATATTCTAGACCATGTCCTGTATTGAAGCTGGTGCCAAAATGATTACCCTTAATGACGGAGCGTTCGGCAATGTACGCAGCGATTCCATCCCAATTTGCACCTGATGCATAGACGTCAGCCAGTTGGGCGCTTGAGCTGCGCTCGGCTCGTGTCGGGTCCTGATTCGGCCCGGACCACCACGCCCGGTCACGGACGAATGTCATCCACTGGTACGCACTGTCCGCACGGTAGTTGGTGCTCGGACTGCCCATATCTTCATCCAATCCATTGTGGGTGAAGTCCGCACCCAGCGTAGCAATGCTGTTCAACGGCTGCCCGTCCTCATCCAGGTTCCAGCGCAGATCATATCGCTGCTTCCAGCGGCCGAAGCTATCATTGCCACCCTCTACACCCGCGAAGACGGCTTCCAGCGGATCAAGTCCGAGGCTGTCGGCATGGGCGCGGGATTTTCGCAGCTTGTCAGGAGTCCACCAGTAATTCAGAAAGATCGAATCGGATACCTGGCCGAGATGAGCATCCTTCACGAACGGGCTGTTCGCAGCATTAAACTCATTCTGATAACTGATTCTTCCGCTGCCATCCACTGTGGAATCATACCACTGGACATACATACCTTGATCTCTCAAATATTTCATGAACTTCTTATAGGAAGAAATATCCTCGGGAGCAACGCCTCTGGCGACCTCCTCCTGATTGAAGAAGTATCCGTCATAGCCATAGTATTGAGCCATTTCCACCAGCTTCTTGGCTACAGGGAATCCCCCGTTCACATCCTGGATCAGCATCTGCTTGTAGGTCTGTGGGCCACGGTCATTGTCCGAGAAAAAGATGTTGGCAATCGACAATACTCCGTTTTTGTGAGCAGCGTTCGTATAGGCCGGATTCGGAATGTTCAGAATGCCGAATTCGAAGTATCGTTCAGTCCAATCCTTATTCGGGTCGTACAGCTCCTCAGGCACACCTGCAGATGCCATTCCATGCCAGTAGCCATAATAGTCGGTATACTGCCAATAATTGTACAGATACTGGGCGAATTTGTTGGTGTACGGCGTACTGTCGAAGAAAGCATTGCCATAATCTCCGCTCATGGTGAACAGCTGCGTATCCGGGCTTAGCTCAGAATTTGCCTGGGTAGGAGCGAAGGCGGTATTACGGGGCTGCAGCGGCACACGAGCCCGCAGCAAGTCTCCATAGATATCGCTTTCCGGGGTCCAGTCCATAATCTGTGCACTGGTATAGCCATGCTGATACGGCTGGTTGTCTCCCTTGGCACTGATGCCTTCATAGGGCAGCGTATCTCCGGCAAATGCCGCAGCGGCAACAAGCTGACTCAGCAGCGCAGCCGTCAATGTCAGCACAGTCACCTTGATGCGCTTAGGGGATAGCTTTTTGCGTGTCATGAGCGTCCTCCTTTGAATGGGCAGAATAGTAACTATGAATTCGCTTTCATGATTCTCGCTGGCTTATGGATAAACATAATGGAAGCAACCATTTTCCAATAGGGTCAAATTAAAGATTTCAGGTCCAAACTAAAGAAAATATGGACGTGTAAGGTAATTGGCAGGAAGCAAGTGCTATACTTTTCGGTAAATGAGCCTTGAGCAAGTGTTATCAATCGAATGATGCAACATGCTGGAAAATATGATAACAAATTCCGTGCTGTGAGCTGGCAGTCCCCTGGGGAGACAGACTTCAGGACATAGGAGGTGGAGCAGTCCATTGAAAAATGTATGCGTTTACAGAGACTTGATTAAAAACAACATGTTCATGAGGATGCTGCTTATTTTCTCGATCATCTCCATGATCACGATCATTACGCTATCTTACATAGTGTTCCGTAGCATTGCGGATTCCACCATACGACGTGAACTGGAGGTACAGCGGGCCGCGATGGAAAGTGTGGACCGCTATATCCGCCAGCAGTATGAGATGGCACAGGACATGGTGAGGGACCTGCATCGGAATGAGGCGTTGTCAGCGAATACGTCCTATTTTATGGAGCATCCCTACCCTGACTATATCGAGCATTTGACGGAGGGGTTCTACACGAATCGAGACAATTACTCCACGGACACGCAGACCCATTTTCAGCAACTGGTGGATGAACATACCAGCATTCGTCATGTGCTGCTGTATAGCGCGGAGGAGCAGTATCTTGCGAGCTTTAGCAAAAATGTCCCGTTCAAGCAACGGTATGTGAATGCAGCGCATTCCTATATTCCTGATGTGATGGCGATGGAGACGTCTGCAATCAGTGCACCGAACCAATGGGTCCGCAGAACGATCGGCGAGCAGGACCCGGCACTCCTGTCCATTCGAATACCGCTCAATAATAAGCAGACGCTTCAAAATATCGGACAATTCCTCGTGTTCCTGGATTCCCGGTCGATTGACCAGTCTCTGGTGAGCTACTCGAACAGCCTGAAGGGGGAGATTGTTGTGGTGTCTGTGAATGGCAAGGTCCTGTATGATTCCAGCGGACAATACTATGGACGCACCTACCCCTTAGTGAAGGTGGAGGAGTCCTTATTCGATAGCAGCGGCACTGGCTCGATCGACATGGTACAGGATCGATATATCAATCAATTAATTTCGGCTGATCAGGGCTATGTCGTGATTGGTAGCGTACCGACAGGCGATATTGCTGCCAGCTATGCAGGCATCCGCAGCACAATTCTGTCCATCAGCGTCCTCTGTCTGTTATTTGCGATCATGGTACCTGCGTTCTTCATCATTAATTTTGCCAAGCGAACTCGTAGAATTATCCGCTTCATTCAAAAGGTGAAGGAAGGGGATCTATCGGCGCGTATCCAGGATTCCCGGGAGGATGAGCTGGGTCAGATCGCCAGCAGCTTCAACGATATGCTCGTAGAGCTGAATCACTATATAGACCGTGTCTACAAGGCAGAGATCAGGCAGAAGGAAACAGAGCTGGTTGCGCTGCAGGCGCGAATCAATCCCCATTTTCTATATAACACGCTGGAGGTGATCCGCATGAGAGCGATCTCCCAGGGGGCGAGGGATGTGGGGGATATGATCTACAGTCTGTCGGTTCTGTTCAAGAGCCAGGTACAGAAGAAGAAGAATCATACCCTCAAGGATGAGCTGGAGGCCTGCCGCCTTTATCTGGAGCTATTCCGCATTCGCTATAAGGATCATTTCATTTATCGGATGAAGGTGGATTCCTCACTTTATGCTTACCCGGTTGTGAAGCTGTCTCTACAGCCCATTATCGAGAATTACGTTATTCACGGCATTCGGTCGGATGGCCCAAGTAATAGGCTGGATATTGAAGTGAGTATATTGGCGGGCAGGCTGCAGATTGAGGTGCGGGATAATGGCAAAGGAATTGCAGCAGAGCGCTTGGACGAAATTCGGCAGGAGCTGGAGCTTCATGAGGAATCAGGCAGGATGTTCGGCTTGCGCAGTGTACACAGCCGCTTACGGTTCCTGTACGGCCCGGAATACGGCATTACCCTGGAGAGCGAGCCTGGGGAAGGAACTCGGGTGCTGATTCATTTTCCTATGGAACAATCATATATAGAAGAGGGGACAGGTGCTGCGCGTGTATAAAGTGTTCATTGTAGATGACGAGCCGTTCATTATTGAAGGTCTGTACGACATTGTGGATTGGGCCGCCTTCGGGCTGGAAATTACAGGTCATGCGGGGAATGGTCAGCTGGCACTGGAGTGTCTCTCCTCCCAGCGCGCAGATATTCTGATCACTGATATTTCCATGCCCGTGCTCAGCGGCTTGCAATTGATCCGTGAGCTGAGACGGACCCAGCCTGAGCTGAAGGTCATTATTTTGAGTGGCTTTAACGATTTTGATTACCTCAAAGAAGGCATGAAGCTGGGAATCGACAACTATCTGCTGAAGCCGATCAATACGGAGGAGCTAGAGGCTACGCTGCAAAATATCGTCACCAATCTGGACAGACGAATGCCAGGAGATGCCCACGGTATTCAGGTGCTGAAGGATAATACGCTGTATCGGCTATTAACCGGACAGATTGCATGCCGCGAATTCGAGGAGCGCGCTGAGTTCATGGGCATCCATCTGGATAGCCCTTTCATTGGGGTGGCTTCTCTTCGGACGGACCCTGCACAGGCAGGGCTATTCAGCGCAGTGGAGCAGCGGGCACGGGAGGCATGCAGCTTGACTGTATTCCATGATGTAGACGGAGATACGGTGATTATTGCCGAGCTAGCGGACGCAGACGAGTGCATTCAGGCATTTCGTAATTGGCTTGACTCGCTGGCATCCGATCTGATCGAAGATCACCCGTCCCTGTTCATCGGGATCGGCAGTGTTGCGCAAGGACTCGAGGAGGCCCCAGCCAGCTATCGTGAAGCCAAGAAAGCAATGGAGTATGTCATGGTGTATCCGGAACTAAGGGTCATGGATTATGTTCAGCTTGGTGCAAATTCCTGCTCGACGGCGGCTTTTGCGGTGTCATGGGGCGACTACGTGAAGCTGATGATGACCCGCAATCAAGAGGGACTCAATGCGCGGATTCGCACGGATTTTGAACAGCATAGTGACGGAATTACCCCGGATGAGCTACAGCATGCCGCGCTCGAGCTGGTCATTCGCTTCAAGATGGAGCTGGAGCAGCTCAAGCATACGGATGAGTCGGCCATATTCCGGGAGGGACTTCACCAGGTGCTCTCCAGTACAACCCTGGAGGAGCTTATCATAGCTTTGCAGGGAGTCGCTGTGATAGCTGTGCAGTCCCTGCTGCAGGATATGAAGAATCCGACGGTCAGTCAGGTGCTGAATCATATTCATACCCACTATGCGGACGAATTGTCCCTCAAGCTGCTGGGTGCGCAGTACCATCTGCATCCCGTCTACCTGGGGCAATTATTTCAAAAGGAGACAGGGGAGACCTTCGCCGAATACATCAATAAGTATCGTATCGAGCGGGCCAAGGAGCAGCTCAAGCATACAGCCCTCAAAGTGCATGAGATAGCCAGAAACGTGGGCTATTGGGAGACGGGTTACTTCTATAAGCAGTTTCGCAAGTACGTTGGCATTTCGCCTACCGATTATAAAGTGCTGGGTTAGGGCCTGTATGCAAACCGACTAGGCAACAACACGGCAAATGTCCGCTCCGAGCAAAAGAGTCCTTACGATCGCTGTTAAGCCTGATTTCTGTATCGAAAAAGGTGCAAAGGATAGAAATCAGGCTTAAAGGCGAAGCCTATGCTTCCGAAGCAGCTTTCTTGCAGAAAGCTTTCAGCTTCGCTTCTTTAGGACTTCTTTTACTCTCCGCTTTCGCCACTTGTGCAGGTTTGCGTAGTCAGCCTTGCAGAACTTCTCTTTAATTTGTACCCCGATTTATTAAGTTTGTCTTCTATATGTAATGGCTTTCATTCGCTACAGTTAAAGGAGCAGGGGTTAGCGTGGTTGGCCCCGTCAAGCAGATATATTCAAAAGGGAGGGTCCTATCCAATGACCAAGAGAAGAAGACGATTGTCCTTCATGCTGGGGTCTTTAATGTCGCTCGTACTTGTCCTGACCGCTTGTGGCGGTGCTGGAAGCACGGGGGAGGGCGCGGAGGGTGAGAAGCCTGTTGAGCTGATCTGGTATACCATCGGTACTCCTCAAAAAGACGTAGACAAAGTCATGGAGGAAGTCAGCAAATACACGCTGGATAAAATCAATGCCACCGTTACCATGAAGATGGTCGATTGGGGCGACTATCCTCAGAAAATGCAGGTGAATGTAGCATCCGGCGAGCCGATGGACATTCTGTTCACCGCTTCCGGCGGATTCGATTATGTGCAGAATGCCCGTAAGGGGGCGTTCTTGGAGCTGGATGAGTTACTGGTGCAACACGGCAAGGAGCTCACGCAGGCTGTAGACCCTGCATTTCTGAGCGGCTCTAAGGTGGATGGACACAATTATGGTATCCCTGCCAACAAGGAGCTACCGCAGCAAGAGGTGTGGCGCTTCAACAAGACGCTGCTGGACAAATATAATCTGGACTTCTCCAATGTTCGCACCCTGGATAGTCTGGAGCCTTTGCTCAAGGTCATCAAGGAGAATGAGCCGACCGTTACCGCGTTCTCCATGGATAAGCAATATGTGCCATATGTGCCGTATGACTATATTATCCAGAACCTGCCGATGGCGGTAAAGCTGGATACCAAGGACTACAAGATCGTTAACATCCTTGAGACGGATGAAATGAAGCAAGCGCTTCGTACGATGCACAAATACTACAAAGCGGGCTATGTATCTCCTGAAGCAGCCACAACCGGCTCGACTAATGATCTGACCACCTCAGGGAACTGGTTCCTTGACCGGGCTCAGACACAGCCGATGGCGGATAACCTGTGGTCTGCAAGCTATGGCTATCCGGTTGTATCCATACCGGCCAGTGATGCCATTATTACCAATACGTCTGTGCAAGGCTCCATTATGGCGATCTCGGCCAATTCCGAATACCCGGAGAAGGCGATGGAGTTCCTGAATCTGTTGAATACGGATCCTGTACTTCGTAACATGGTCGATTCGGGGATCGAAGGGGTTCATTATCAAATGATCGATGATACGCATATGGAAAATCTGGCGGAATCCAAAAACTACGACATGCCATCCTATTCACTCGGCAATAACATGCTCTTGAACCTGAATGCCAATGATCCAGACGACAAATGGGAGCAATTCAAGAAATTTAATGCCGAGGGTGTCAACTCACCGATCCTGAGCTTCAACTTTGATGCCAGCAAGGTGTCAACCGAGCTCGCGGCTGTGCAGAATGTCAAAGAGCAATATTGGGCGGCTCTGATGACCGGTACATTGAATCCCGACGAGCATCTGGAAAAAGTAGTCGAGAAATTCAATGAGGCAGGCCTTGAGAAAATAATGGCGGAGGCACAGGTCCAACTGGAGGCCTGGACAGCTGGAAGCCAGTAAGTCGAGCATTTTGCATAAATCCCACGAGCGATGTCCAATCAGCAATATGTAGATCGAAATGGTTTAGTTCGTCTACACGTCGGTTGGATCGGAGTGCTCCTTTCCGTCTAACTGTCAGTTAGATCGGGGTGCTTCTTCCCGTCTAACTATTGTACCAATGAGCGTGGTAACCGAATTATGCAAAATGTCATGAAATCGGCAAGGCGATATTCAAGGATCGGGCAGTCGGATGTACTCCCGGTCCTTTTATATAGCTCTAGCGCAGGAGGGATAGCGAATGGCCACATTTTTCAAGAACATATTCAAAAACAGAGTCATGTTGTTCATGGTGCTACCCGGCGCCATTTGGTTCTTCTTTTTCTCGTATCTGCCCCTGGTGGGCACCGTCGCTGCCTTTAAGCAATACCGCTTCAGCCGAGAGGGCTTCTGGGCCAGCCTGTCCAAGAGTGAATGGGTAGGCTGGGATAACTTCAAATTCATCTTCAACAATAACGACGCATTCCTGATTACACGTAATACACTGCTGTACAACCTGGCTATTATAGCTCTGGGTCTGGTCTTTGCGGTGGCTCTGGCGATTCTGCTATCTGAGCTGGTCAACAAGCGGCTAGCGAAGCTCTATCAGACAGGGATGTTCCTGCCCTATTTCCTGTCCTGGGTTATCGTGGGGTACTTCGTGTTCAGCTTTCTGAGCATGGACCGCGGGATGCTGAATCAGCTTCTGACCTGGCTTGGCTTTGAGCGGATCTCATGGTATGCGGAGCCCGGATACTGGCCGTACATTCTTGTGTTCGTGGCCCTCTGGAAGAGTATCGGGTATAACAGCATTGTCTACCTGGCATCCATTATGGGGATCGACCGTTCCTTGTATGAAGCGGCGATGATTGACGGGGCGAGCAAATGGCAACAGATTCGCAACATTACCATCCCACTGCTGTCGCCCATCATTATCATTATGACGCTGCTGGCCGTGGGGCGGATTTTCTATGCCGATTTTGGGCTGTTTTATCAGGTTCCAAGAGACTCGGGCACACTGTATGCGGCTACGAACGTTATTGATACCTATGTATACCGGGGCTTGAAGACGACCGGAGAGATTGGCATGAGTACAGCAGCCGGACTGTATCAGTCTGTAGTGGGCTTTGTGCTCGTCATGATCTCCAACTACATTGTTCGGAGAGTCGATAAGGACAGCAGCCTGTTCTAGATACTAAAAAGTTGAACTTAACATGTACACGTTAACGGAGAGTGTAGGAGCAATCTGGAGAAGCGAAGCGTTCGCCTTTATCCCCGGATTTATCCGTTGAAAAAGGGAATGCAAAAAATTCGGGGATAACAGCGATCGGAAGATGCTGCTGCAATCGGAGTGCTCTAGTGAAATTCATTCGTTCAACTTATATAGATGAGGAGGAGGGATTCAGGTTGGCACAGACGGCAACTCGAAAAAGGGACTTCCATCATATATCCCGGGGATGGAACATCATATTGAACATCATCGCTGGCGGCTTTGCATTTATATGCGTATTTCCATTTATATTTGTAGTCATCATTTCGCTTACGGACGAGAAAGCTCTGGCCCGGGATGGCTATCGGCTGATTCCAGCTGAGTGGAGCTGGGCTGCCTATGAATTCGTATGGCAGAGCGGGGATACGCTGCTGCGTGCGTATGGCGTGACCATTCTGGTGACGGTGCTGGGCACGATCATCAGTCTGATCCTGATGTCGCTCTATGCTTATGCTATATCACGCAAGAGCTTCCGTTATAGAAGATTCTTCTCCGTCTTTGCCATTCTGACGATGCTGTTCAATGGCGGAATGATTCCCACCTATATGGTCGTATCTCAGCTGCTTGGTCTGAAGGATACGTTGTGGGCGCTGATTCTTCCGCTTGCGATGAATGCCTTTTACATTATGATTCTGCGTACCTTCTACGCGACGAGTGTTCCCGATGCCATTATCGAATCCGGGAAGATCGACGGGGCCGGTGAATTCTATATTTTCCTGAAGCTCGTAGTTCCGCTGTCCCTGCCGGGTCTGGCTACGATTGGCCTGTTCAGTACACTAGGTTATTGGAATGACTGGTTCAATGCCTTGTTGTACATTGACAACCCCAAGCTGGTACCTCTGCAATCCATGCTGATGCGGATCGAATCCAGCATCCAGTTCCTCCAGCAGAATTCGTCCAGTAGTGCCATGAGCATGGCAGCACTGCAGTCGATCCCGCAGGACACCTCACGTATGGCAATGGTCGTGCTGGCTACGCTGCCGATTATTTTTGCGTACCCGTTCTTCCAGCGTTATTTTGTGCAGGGCCTGACGGTCGGAGCGGTCAAGGAGTAGCGGGTGGCGTTCAAGGCTTGGCAGGTTGTATTCAAGGTTTAGCAGGTTGTGTTCAGTGATAGCAGGCTGAACCAAGGATTGGTGGGCTGTGTCCAGGAATAGTAGTCGTATGAAGCAGGAGGGGAGAGAAGGAATGATGATCTATATGGACAAGGCGAGACCCATTGCGGAACGGACAGAGCATCTGCTCAGCCTGATGACACTGGAAGAGAAGGTCGGTCAGCTGGTGCAGCCCTTCGGCTGGCAGGTCTATGAGCACAGCAAGGGAAGTGTTGCGTTAACGGAGGCCTTCAAGGAGCAGATCCATCAGGGGGGAGTGGGTTCACTGTATGGTGTATTGCGAGCTGATCCATGGACCGGGGTTACGTTGGAGACAGGCCTGAGTGCCCGGGCTGGAGCCGAGGTAGTCAATCACATCCAACGCTACGCTATTGAGCATTCCAGGCTGGGCATTCCCTTGTTGATCGGTGAGGAATGCTCGCATGGGCACATGGCGATTGACGGGACTGTATTTCCGGTGCCGCTTGCTCTGGGGAGTACCTGGAATGTAGCGCTGTATCACGAGATGTGCCGGGCCGTGGCCCGAGAGACCCGGGCACAGGGTGGGGCAGTGACCTACTCGCCTGTACTGGACGTGGTACGGGATCCGCGGTGGGGCCGGACAGAGGAATGCTTCGGTGAGGATGCATATCTCATCGGGGAATTCGCTGTGGCTGCCGTACATGGACTACAGGGTGAGCGTCTGGACCAGGAGGATAGTGTGGCGGCTACGCTGAAGCATTTTGTCGGCTATGGCAGCTCTGAAGGGGGACGGAATGCGGGCCCTGTCCATATGGGCTGGAGGGAGCTGCTGGAGGTGGATCTCCATCCGTTCCGGAAAGCGGTTGAGGCTGGAGCCTGCTCGGTGATGCCTGCTTATAACGAAATTGACGGTATCCCTTGCACGGTGCATACGGAGCTGCTGGAAGGGGTGCTGCGCAGGGATTGGGGCTTTGACGGGCTGGTTATTACCGATTGCGGAGCGATTAACATGCTGGCTGACGGGCACGATGTGGCGGAGCATGGACTGGATGCGGCGGTGCAGGCGATTCAAGCCGGGATCGATATGGAAATGTCGGGCGAAATGTTCGGCAAGCACCTCTTGCAGGCTCTTGCTGAGGGCAAGCTTGCTGCAGAGGTGCTGGATCAGGCGGTACGGCGTGTGCTGAAGCTGAAGTTCGCCTTGGGGCTGTTCGAGCATCCTTATGTGGACCCGGACCGTGCGGAGAAGATCATTGGAACTGCTGAACATATTCGACTCGCGCGTCAGCTGGCTGCAGAGGGTATCGTGTTGCTCAAGAATGTGGATGAGACACTTCCCTTATCCAGCTCGTCTGGTCGAATAGCAGTCATCGGACCTAATGCAGATCATGGCTATAACCAGCTGGGAGACTATACTTCACCGCAGCCTCGCTCTAGGGTAGCCACGGTACTGGACGGCATCCGCAGCGTGCTGGGTGATGAGCTGGACAGGGTGCTCTATGCTCCAGGCTGTCGGATCAAGGGAGATGACCGCTCCGGCTTTGAGCATGCGGTGGGGGTAGCAGCCCAGGCAGATACGGTAGTGATGGTCATGGGGGGCTCCAGTGCACGGGATTTTGGCGAAGGGACCATTGATTTGCGTACCGGGGCATCCAAGATATCGGATAGCTCATGGAACGATATGGATTGTGGCGAAGGCATAGACCGCATGACCTTGGGATTATCAGGCGTGCAGTTGGAGTTAATGCAAGAGATTTATCGTCTCGGTAAAAAGATGGTCGTGGTCTATATTAATGGACGCCCCATTGCCGAGCCATGGGTCGATGAACACGCGCATGCCGTCGTAGAGGCGTGGTACCCGGGGCAGGAGGGTGGACATGCGATTGCGGACATTTTATTCGGAGCCGTGAATCCTTCCGGTCGGTTAACGGTCTCCATTCCTAAGCATGTCGGGCAGCTTCCGATCTACTACAACGGTAAGCGATCACGGGGCAAGCGATATCTGGAGGAAGATCTGGAGCCGCAGTATCCGTTCGGTTACGGTCTTAGCTATACCAGCTTCCATTACAGCGAGCCGATGTTAAGTACGGCCTTCATGACAATGGAGGAGGTTGCTGCTGGAGGGAATATCAGCTTGAGTGTAGAGGTGACCAATACTGGAGCGTGCTCTGGAGCTGAGGTCGTACAGCTATACATATCGGATGTGGTCAGCTCTGTGACACGACCAGGCAAGGAACTGAAAGGCTTCTGCAAAATTATGCTTGAGCCTGGCGAGTCGCGAACAGTTACGTTCGAGATCGGTGCCGAGCAGCTGCAATATATCGGTCATGACCTCAAGTCTGTCACTGAGGTGGGGCAATTCAAGCTACTTGTCGGCAGGCACGTGAATGATACTCAGGCTGTTGATTTATGGATACAGGAGGGATGAGCTGATGGAAAGAATCACACGCTTCATTCGTGAATTGTCAGAGTGGCAGTGGCTGGAGCAGAGGGAGCTGACAGGCTGGGATATTACCAGGGCTTACTATAATGTCCCAGGTGATTACAGGGAAGTGGAGCCCTATCCAGAGGGACGGAATCTGCAGCGCTATCCGAGCGAGTATGGCACGACCTATTTTTTCAAAATGAAGTTGGAGGTCCCAGCAGCTTGGCAGTCATCGCCATTCGGCATGGTGTTTGAGTCGGGTGGAGAAGGATTGCTGCGAGTGAATGGACACTCCTATCAAGGTCTGGATCGCAATCACACCTATGTGACAATTGATCCCGGCCTAATGGGCATATCGCTGGAGCTTGAGATTGAGCTGTTCGACCCTGTGCCTGAGCCAGCAGATCCGTTGAATCAGCAGGCTGTCATTCAACCGCCGATTACTTCGATCCGCAGTCTGCTGGTCAGACCCAATGAGGCGGCAAGGAGCCTGATGTATACCGTTACGGTTATACGAGATTCGGCTGCATTGCTCCATGAGGGGGATTTTCGTCAGGTGCGCTTGCTGGAGTCATTGCATGTCGCTATGGACACATTTGTAAGTCTGGATGAGCAGGATATCCATGAGGGCACGGCCCTGTCGCAGATCGAAGAGCAGTTGGTTCGCCAGGTACGCTCCATCGGTGGGAATGCGGAAGGACTGGAGCATATGATCGGACAATCGCATATCGATATCGCATGGCTATGGCCCGTGCGGGAGACGGTACGCAAGACGAGTCGGACCTTCTCTACAGTGGATGCCTTAATGAATGAGTATCCTGGCTACAAGTATGCCCAGAGTCAGCCGCAGCTGTATGCATTCCTGAAGGAGCATGATCCTGAGCTATATTCGCGCGTGAAGCAGAGAATCACCGAGGGACGCTGGGAATTGGTGGGTGGCATGTGGGTGGAGCCTGACCTGAATATTCCAAGCGGAGAATCCCTGATGCGGCAGATGCTGTATGGTCAGCGCTTCTATCAGGAGGAATTCGGCTTGACCTCACGCATCGAGTGGCTGCCGGACACGTTCGGCTACTGCGCTTCACTGCCACAGATTCTGAAGCACGGCAAGATGGATTACTTCATGACCACCAAGCTCGGCTGGAATGATACGAATGAGTTCCCATACAGTCTGTTTCATTGGGTAGGCATCGACGGCACGGCCATCCTGTCGTATCACAATCATGGGGTCAACGAGCATACGCTTCCAAAAGACGTTCATGATCATTGGCAGGCTTATCGGGAGAAAGCAGCCCATCCTGAGCAAATGCTGCTCTACGGACATGGTGATGGGGGCGGCGGTGTGACACGCGAAATGCTGGAATATATCGGGCGTGCCGAGCTGATGGTCGGTCAGCCTGTGAGTCGCTACAGCACAGCTGCGGAATTTTTTGAGGGAATTGAACGGCGGCAGCCCAGACTTCCAAAGTGGCATGGTGATTTGTATCTGGAGCTGCACCGGGGGACCTACACTACGCATGGGCGCAACAAGCGGAGCAATCGCAAGGCGGAGGTGCTCTATCGGGAAGCAGACCTATGGAACGCCATTGCCGGCTCGGGTATGGAGCAGCGTCAGCGGACGGATGTCTTGGGCATGCTGCATGAAGGCTGGAAGCTGATTTTGCTGAATCAATTTCATGATATTATTCCAGGCACCGCCATTACGGAATCTTACGAGACGTCGGACAAGGAATACGAGCAGGTATTCAGGCTAGGAAATCAGGCTTTGCATGCAGGATTGGGGTCGCTTGCTACAGCTATTCATGCGGGGTACGCGGATGTTGTGCATGCTGAGCCGAGCGGGGTAACGGATCTGCATCCTACAGGTCGCTATGATTCTTATGTGGTCTTCAACAGTCTGGGCTGGAGTCGTAATGCGGTTGTTCATCTACCGTTTGTTGCTCAGGTGGGGACGGTAACAGAAGATGACGAGTATGCACATGAGGTAGCTGCTGGGAATGAACACGGGAATAAGAACGGCGGCGGAAATGAGAATGGGAACGCGAACGAGAACGAGAACGAGAACGTAAATGAGCGCGTGAATGAGAACGTGAATGAGAACCTAAATAGAACTTGGAGTAGAAATGAACAAGACCCCGTTGGACAGGAACTGCACCCGACCCGGCAATGGATCGTAAGTGACGATCAGGGAAATCGCCTGAAGGCGGACCTGGAGGACGGCGGCATCTCTGTGCTCATACCGGATATTCCTGCCTTCGGGTACAAGACGATTCGTCTGCAGGCTGTGACTGCGGCAGCAGCTTCAGAGCCGGAGTGCCGTGCTCAGCAGTCACTGGAGCAGGAGTGCTCTTCGGAGCCGTCACCTGGGCAGAGCTTCGAGTCGGGATCTGATCGTACATTCCGACTTGCATCAGGGGCTCCTTCTAGTCTTGCAGTGAACCTGAAGCCTGACAGTGATCGCATTTCCGATCCTGCACGGAATAATTCATCTGAGCATACACCGGGCTTTGAATGGGACACAGCCTGGTACAAAGTGAGCTTCAATGAACGGGGGGAAATGACCCGTCTATTCGATAAAAAGGCCAAGCGAGAGGTACTGAAATCCGGCGAACAAGGCAATAGGTTCTATTTCTTCCATGACCGCCCGCCTCTCTGGGATGCTTGGGATATTGATCCACGCTATGAGGAGCAGAGCGCAGGGAAGGCTGAATTACTGGAGTCGAGGCTGTTGTTAGCCGGTGCGACGAAGGATATACTGCATTTTCGCTGGCGTCTGCATCAGTCCGAGATTACACAAGATATCATCTTCTATCACGATGATCGTCGCATTGACTTCAAGACGAATGTGAGCTGGAGAGAGTCGCACAAGCTGCTGAAGGTGAGTTTCCCTATTGATGTCGTGACGGAAAAGGCCACCTATGAGATTCCCTTCGGCAGTCTGGAGCGGCCGACACACCGCAACACGAGCTGGGATCAGGCCCGGTTCGAGGTATGTGGACATCGGTTCGTGGATGTATCCGAACATGGTTATGGCGTGAGTCTGTTGAATGATTGCAAATACGGATACGATGTGCAGGGAAGCACTATTCGTCTGTCACTGCTGCGTGCGCCTACATGGCCAGACAAGATAGCGGATCAAGGTGAGCATGACTTCACCTATTCCCTGTACCCGCATGAGGGAGACTGGCGCAGTGCCCATACGGTGCGTCGGGCAGCGGAGTTGAATACCGAAGCTCCTGTGTATGCATTGGAGTGCAAGGAACTCCAAAAAGCACCTATAACATCATCACCAGTAGTCAGTAGTACGGGGTCATACCTTTCCTTTAATGGTGAGCATGTCGTACTGGATACGATCAAGAGCGCTGAAGGAGGGCAGGGGACGATCCTGCGCCTATATGAATCCTCAGGCAAGCGTGAACGCATCACGTTACAGTGGCCTTATCCTTGCGAGCAGGTCTATCTCTCCAATGCATTGGAGGAGACGGGAGAGCCACTCATCATGCAGGAAGGCCGAATTGAGCTAAGCTTTGTCCCGTATGAGATCAAGACGGTGCTTATCCGCTGAAATATAAGCTGGACAGTGAAAAGTTCATCAACCCTGAGAAGCTAGTAAATCAGCGTTAATATCAGTCAGTTTCTGCTTGCTGCGAATAATTTGAGTTACGGATAAATGCGGATTTCGGGCAAACTGGACGAAAATCGTGCGACGCAAAAACGCCGACACGGTCGCCTCCGAGGCTATACCACCGGATGGCGTGCACAAATAGCGTGAGAACAGGCCCCAGGTGCTTGCCGGGTCATGAAGAGCCAGCAAGACTGTAGCGGAGGGTCGGAAGAAACCTCCGAACCCGTAGCGGCTCCTCGTAAGAACACTCAAGTACTTATTTCAAGGTTGAGTCATTTTTTCGACAAGAACTTTTGACTGTCCAGAACTTATATATACAAGATGAAAAGGAGTGCAGCCTTAGAAATGGAACAATTCCGATTACCTCGCATACCGCTGCCGACACTGGAGCTTCCACAGGCTGTGCAGCAAGTGCTGGAGGAGGCAGAGCAGAAGCTGAAGCACAGACCGAAGCTGCTGCAATTATTCAAAAACTGCTTCCCCAATACACTGGAGACGACCACCAAGCTGATGGAGGATGGCACGACCTTCGTGATTACCGGGGATATTCCTGCCTCCTGGTTAAGGGATTCCGTGGAGCAGGTGATTCATTATCTGCCTTTGGCCAAGGATGATCCGGGCCTGCAGCGTATCATTGGCGGTCTGATCAAGCGGCACATTCACTATCTTCAAATAGATCCTTACGCCAATGCGTTTAATGAGACAGCCAATGACTGGCACTGGAATGCGACGGACGAGACCGACATGTCTCCATGGGTATGGGAACGAAAATTCGAGCTGGATTCCCCGTGCTTCGTGATTCGTCTTGCTTATCTTTATTGGAAGGAGACAGGCTTGACGGATATTTTCGATGTCAGCTTCAAGTCTGCTCTGCACAGCATCGTAGAGCTGTTCAAGACAGAGCAGCAGCATGCGGAGCGATCCCCTTATCGCTTCATCCGTAACAACGGCATCCAGGCGGATTCTCTGCGAAATCATGGACTGGGCATGCCCGTGAATTATACCGGAATGATCTGGTCGGGCTTCCGCTCCAGTGACGATGCCTGCGACTTTCATTTTAATATTCCGGGTAATATGTTCGCGGTCGTAGTCCTGCGTCAGATGCAGGAGTTCGCCGAATGGATCTTCCGTGATCTGGAGCTGCTGCGTGAACTCAAGATACTGGAGGAAGAGGTGGAGCATGGGATACAGCTCTACGGCATCTATCGGCATCCTGAATTTGGTCCAATCTATGCCTACGAGACAGATGGATTCGGCAACTACTGCCTGATGGACGATGCGGGAACGCCGGGACTGTTATCCATCCCTTATCTGGGCTATACGACAGCGGATAATGAAATTTACCAAAATACCAGACGCTTTGCGCTCAGTAAGGATAACCCCTACTACTATGAAGGCAAGGTGGCCAAAGGTCTTGGAAGCCCGCACACGCCTCCGGACTACATTTGGCATATGGGCTTATCCATGCAGGGACTGACAGCGCAGTCTGCGGAGGAAGTATTGGAGATGATCCGCCTGCTGGAGGCTACAGATGGCGGCACAGGCTACATGCACGAAGGCTTTCACTCGGATGATCCTTCAACCTTCACACGCAAATGGTTCGCCTGGTCCAACAGCCTGTTCTCACAGCTGGTCTATAAGGCTATGAAGGAAGATCTGCTATGAACAGAGCCAGCATGTCACCAAGACGTATCGTGATCTTCTGTGATCCTGAATTTCCGGCGATGTCGGTGCTGCCTGATCCAAGCCTGTGGGAAACGGACGATGAGTATCATGAGCATCATGAGCTGCGCATCATTGGAGCTGCAGAGCTGGCTGAGGTCCTGGAGGAGCTAACGGCTGATGATTGCTTCGTCAATCTGCATGCTCCTTATTTTCCGAAATCAGCCTGGACAGCGATCGCAGCCTATCTGCACAGAGGAGGGAATTGGCTTAATGTCGGCGGGGCTCCTTTCAAGCGTCCGGTCCGGCAGGAGGGAGAGCAGTGGATCATTGAGGCGGAGCAAACGGCTTATCATCAGGAGTTATATATTCATGAGGCATTAAAAGTATCCACCTCCAAGATTGCGACGATGTCCGCCTCCAAGGATATTCCTCTGCTTGCCGGACAGGAGGAGCTGCTGGAGATTACAGATACCTGGAATCTGGTTCCGCATACGACGAGAAGCAGTGATTTGCCTCACCAGATGGGCTCGGCGGGACCGATGAGCACTCATATCTACCCATTATTGACCGGAGTGAGCGAGGATGGACGATCGATTGCCGCAATGGCCGTGCTGTGGGAGCATTCGCGGGGAGTCTTCATAGGCTCACGCTGGATGTTCGTGCATGTGCCACTGGCTGCTTCCTTTTGGGAGAGAGGAGGGGCCGTGGCGCTGCTGGAATGGGCATTGTTCTGCACAAATGGCGTTACGGAGCTCTCGATTAAGCCGAATTATGCTTCCTACGAGCCTGAGGAACGAGCTGTACTGACGCTACAGACTCAGATTTTGCAGCGGGGCCGAAGAGCGTACGGTGAAGCAGAAGCCTGGACCTTCCACTTGCAAATTGAACGTGCACTCCGTCTTGAGCAGGAAGGAACGGGACAGGAGGCCGCAGGACTGATATGGGAGCATCAGCTTCACGTAGAGGTAGGTAGTGAGCAGTGTTTCGAACGTGTGCCCCTGCCTTTTGCCATCCCAAGCGGGCTGTACCGTATCCGTTGTCTTGCACAGGGGCCGCACGGAGAACGACGTATACTACATCAAGGCTTCTGGGGGCATGATGCTGAGCTGCTGGCCGCAGGAAAGAGCATCAGATGTGGTCGGGATTATTTCATAAAGGATCATCATCCCATGCCTGTCGTAGGCATGACCTATATGGCTTCAGATGTGGCCCGGAAATATCTGTTCTTGCCCAATGCGGCTGTATGGGACCGCGATATGGCACAGATGGCACGCGCCGGTATCAATTGGATTCGGACGGGAATATGGACAGCGTATCGTAACATCATGCAGGTCGATGGGCATGTCTCTGAGGAGGTGCTGCGGGCGATCGACAGCTTCCTGCTGACGGCCAAGCGCCATGGGCTACAGGTGACGTTTACCTTCTTCTCCTTTACGCCGGAGCTATGGGAAGGAGTCAATCCTTATCTGGACCCACAAAGTGTAGAGGCACAGAAGCGCTTCATCCGCAGTATCGTGAGTCGTCATCGCCAGACTACGAATGTGGACTGGGATTTGATTAATGAACCGTCACTGTTCGACCCAGTGCGTATTTTCTCGGATGGGCCGCGTTCGGCAAGGGATTCCTTGGAGCGTGAAGCCTTCATTGCCTGGCTACAGCAGCGGCATGGCGTAATTGAGACGCTGCAGGAGGCATGGAATATGTCACCGCAGCAACTGCCGGATTTTGTGGCGGCTACCATCCCGGAGCCAGAGGAGATTAATTTCGATGTGCAGGATATGCACAAGGCCAAAAAAGGTACAAGATGGCTGGATTACTGCCTCTTCTCGATGGATATGCACAATCAGTGGGCGCGGCAGCTTGTGGAGGTCATCAAGGATTTGTGCCCGCAGCACCCTGTCACGGTGGGGCAGGATGAGGCGCTCGGGGCGCAGCGGCCATCACCTTTCTTTTATCAGCAGGAAGTGGATTATACGACGGTCCATTCCTGGTGGCTGAATGATGACCTGTTGTGGGACAGCATTTTTGCCAAGACACCTGACAAGCCATGTCTCGTGCAGGAGACAGGAATCATGTATGTTGAGACGCCAGACGGGCGCGCCAAGCGTACAGAGGAAGAGCTATATCATTTATTAGAACGCAAATACGCATATGCCTTTGCTGCAGGAGGAGCCGGGGCTGTGCAGTGGATATGGAACACGAACTTTTATATGGACAACGCCAATGAATCGCATATTGGTGCCTTGCGCGCAGATGGCACGGAGAAGCCGGAGGCAGCTGTATCCTATGATTTTGGACGCTTCATGCAGTCCATTACTCATTTGTTCACAGATCGTGATCCAGAGGACATCGCTGTCGTATTCCCATATTCCAATGATTTTTCCAACCGTGCCATGGCCTATGAGGCGACGACGCGCTTGACCCGTGTCATGTCATATGAGCTTAAGCTTCCACTGCGTGGGGCATCCGAATATCATCTGGATTCCTTGCAAGCAAAGCCACCGAAGCTGATCATGGTGCCTAGCCCGCATAATCTGGATAGTCTTGCTCTGGAGCAGCTTCTGAAGCTGGTGCAGGATGAAGGCAGTCATTTGCTGGTGACGGGTCCGCTTGGTCTGGACGCCTATTGGCGCGGGACGGAGCGTGCGGATTTCCTCATGGGTGAGCGAAGGCTGAGCAACGTTCAGCGGGAAGAGGTACTGGAGATCCAGGGTAGGCAGCATCGCCTGACTTATGGACGTCGGCGCATTGCAGAGGTGGTGAAGGAAGTAAGAAGCTCTGAATCTGGTCACAATCAGCCTTCTGCAATGGTGCAGGTCCCGCTCGGGAAGGGAAGCGTGCTCTGGAGTCCGCTGCCTGTCGAGCTGAATGGCCGGGATGAGCCGCTGGCTGCGTTGTATCGTTATGCAACAGAGATCGCTGGCATCCATAGTGATCTGATATGGCTTGCCGGTGGTGATTGTGCTGGCGTGTATGGCCGGAAGCTGGCATTTACGAAAGGGAGTCTGTTTGTCTTTGTCTCGGAATATGCAGTGGCTATGCCGATGCATGTCCGTGATACGGCTACAGGTCTATCCTATGAATTTGTGCTGGAGAGCAGTCGATCTGTCTTGTTCGCGACGGATGAGAACGGACAACTACTGGCGGTATACCGTCCAGAAGAGGTTGAGATCCTACAGCATGAGGTAGAGGTGAGAGAAGGACGTGGGTGAGGCTAAGAGGGCACATATCATTTCACATACACATTGGGATCGGGAGTGGTACCTTCCGTATGAGAAGCACCACATGCGCCTGATCAGCCTGATGGATTCACTTCTGGAACGTCTGGATGAGGGAGCGGATTTCCAGAGCTTCTATCTGGATGGCCAGACCATTATTATTGAAGATTATCTTCAGGTGCGGCCGGATCAGCAAGAGCGTCTACAGAGGCACATTCGAGAAGGTCGAATTGTCATCGGTCCCTGGTATATATTGCAGGATGCATTTCTGACGAGCGGTGAAGCGAATGTGCGCAATATGCAGGTGGGGCACATGGATGCAAGGCGCTATGGAACACCGTCCAAGATCGGCTATTTTCCCGATACCTTTGGTTTGGTAGGACAGACTCCGCAGCTCATGCGGCAAGCGGGTATTGATAATGTCTTCTTTGGGCGGGGAGTGAAGCCTACAGGCTTCAACAATACGGTAGCAGATGGAGACTATGAGTCAAGCTTCTCGGAGCTGCTGTGGGAAGGAGCGGATGGGTCGCAGGTGCTCGGTGTGTTGTTTGCCAACTGGTACTCCAATGGCAATGAGATTCCAGTGGAAGCGGGAGCGGCACGCGAATATTGGACACGGAAGCTGACTGATGCCGAGAAGTACGCATCGACCCCGGAGCTGCTGTATATGAATGGCTGCGATCATCAGCCGATACAGCTGGATCTGCCCGAGGCGATTCGTACAGCGCAGCAGCAGTTTCCAGAAATAGAGTTCGTTCATTCCAGCTTGGAGGATTATCTCGTCGCTGTGCGACAGTCCTTGCCCCCTGATGTATCCAAGGTCAGAGGCGAGCTGCGCAGTCAGCGCACAGATGGCTGGGGCACACTTGTGAATACGGCATCATCCCGAATCTACCTGAAGCAGATGAACCAGAGAGGGCAAGCATTACTGGAAAAGGTGGCTGAACCGTTGGCCTCGCTCGCTCACCTGCTGGGGCGTCCCTTCCCACATGATCGTTTGACCTATGCCTGGAAGACATTGATGCAGAATCATCCGCATGACAGCATTTGCGGTTGCAGCGTGGATGAGGTGCATCGCGAGATGGTTACCCGCTTCGAGAAAAGTCGCCATGTGGCCGAGACGATAATCGCAGACAGTGCGCGTCGAATTGCGAGTGAGGTAGATACGACGATATTCGAACAGTTGGGGAACGATGCGTGTCCTTTCGTGGTATGGAATACCTCAGGATGGGAACGTAGCGGCGTGATCCGTGTTGAGCTCGATGTGGGACGCTTGTATTTCCGGGAAGGTCTGGCGCTGGAGGAGATCACCCGTCGTATGAATGAGCTAGATATCTCTGGACGTATCCTAGTGGATCGTGCAGGGAAGGAGATAGCTTGCACAGTGGAGGACCTGGGTCTGCAATTTGGTTATGATCTGCCGGATGATCAGTTCCGCCAGCCATACAGCTGCCGTCGTGTCAGCATTACCTTTGAAGCGGAGGATGTAGGGGCGCTTGGTCATCGGACATTTGCATGGGTGCGTGCTCAGAAGGTTGGAAGCAATCAGGATAAGCAAGCCAAGCGTCCCGTTGAAGCTATTCAAGCCAAGTGCACTAATGAAAAAGATCAGGGAGAAGACTCTGCTTCACTGCTCAGCGGTCCACGTGGGATGGAAAATGAGTGGTTGAAGGTGGATATTGTGGATAACGGCTCACTTGTGGTCACGGATAAGCAGAGTGGGCGCAGCTACAGGGACCTTGGCATGTATGAGAATGTCGGTGATGTAGGCAATGAATATATGTTCAAGCAGCCGGATGGGACGGAGCCCCTGACTACGAGAGAGCTTCATGCTGAGATACGTGTGTTGGAGGATACTTCCTATAGAGCAGCCTATGAAATTATTCATCGCTGGGAGGTTCCTGCCTCGGCAGACGAGGTGCTGGACCGGGAACAGCGAGAGCTGATCTATTATCCGCAGCGGATCTCTCAGCGCTCCTGTCACATGGCACAGCTGCACATACGTACCGTCGTCTCTTTGAGCCGCCACAGCAGAGGAGTGACAGTAAAGGCAGACTTCCATAATCAGGCCAAGGACCACCGTCTGCGGATGTTATTTCCGACGGATATCTCTGCTACGACACATCAGGTGGATTCCATGTTCGAGGTAGTTGTTCGTGATAATCAGCCTGCACCCGAGTGGGAAAATCCGAGCAACACGCAGCATCAGCAGGCTTTTGTGTCCGTAAGTGATCCGCATGTAGGATTAACGGTGGCGAATCTGGGGCTTCATGAGTATGAGGTGTTGCAGGATGGGCGAAACACGATAGCGGTAACGTTGCTGCGCGCCGTCGGTGAGCTCGGCGATTGGGGATTATTCCCGACACCGGAAGCCCAATGTCTAGGCGAGCATACGGTGCGACTGATGCTGATTCCGCATCGTGGAGATGTCGTTGCCTCTGAAGCATATCGGGAGGCCTATCAATTTCAGATTCCATGGACGACGAAGCAGACCGGGATTCATGGAGGTGCTCTGGCTCCAGACTCAGCAGCCTTTGCCTGGAATGGAACCGGATTAGCATTCTCTTCGCTCAAGGTGAATCCGGGCTCGGATGATCTTATGCTGCGCTGGTACAGCCTGAATGGGGAGCAGAGCAGGCTGAGCTGCAGTGCTAATGCTTCTTTTACAGGTGAGCATCTTCGCTTCAATGAGGCGTACAGCAGTAATATATTGGAGGAGCGGCTGGGTGGTGAACATCATCAGCGTATCATGCCTGACCATGCATCGCTTGCTTCCATTGGCGGCGGCTGGTCCATAAATGTCAAGCCATACGAAATCATTACGGTAGGCATCCCCCGCAATAAGCTGCTCAAGGAAAAGAACGGGGCTGGATAGCAGCCTACACAATAAAGACGCCTCTGATTCCAGACATGTGAAGTGCGCTGGGCTAAGGGGCGTCTTTGCTATTAAGTGTGGACTAACGATTCTTTAAATTTTCCAGATCAGCCTCAAGCTTTAACTGGCGACGATTCAGGATATCTATGCTGTGTCCGTGTGTAGTCAGTTCGGAGGATACCTTTCGTTCAAAGCTGTGCAATGAAGATTTATTTTGCTTCGCCAGGTCCAAAGTTTCCAGCACAGCTTGCTTGATGGCGGGTATATCCTTGGTGTGGGTTTTGATCTCAGAGATATCAGTTTCCAGGCTATCCAAGCGTGAATCCATACCATCCAATCGTGAATCCATACCATCGAAGCGTGAGTCCATACTATCCAAGCGTGAGTCCATACTATCCAAGCGTGAGTCCATACTGTCCACTCTGATGTTTAAGGTTTTCAGCTGCTCTAAAATTTGGGTTAAAATCTGTTCGCTCAAGTATTCCAACCACCTTTTGTAGAATGATAAGTTTTCAATGAAATGTAGAGAGAACTGTTCATCTTGCTGTAGAAGCAATTATCGCTAAAAGCAGCATTAAAATCAATGTGAAAATCTGCTGTCTGGGACTTGCTTTCGGCGCGGTCATTCGGATATAGGTGATGTAATTTAAGCGTATTACTTTATAGCAATAACACAATGAATGTAATGTCTTATGATTTTTACTGATGCTGCTGGGAAATGTTTGGTCCGAAGAAGAAATGTGGCTATACTGTGTATTCTAAATGCCGCCGTAGTAGATCAATCATTAAACTAAAATGAGCGAAAAGGCCCGGAAACTGTATTGCCAAAATGGTTGTGCTAAGTCTGAGTATACTTATCCATTGTATCATGGTTTATACCACAGCTAGTATCGCAGCTAGCAGCATAGCGACACAATGCAGAAAGACGCTCTCGTTACCAATGCCCCTCTATGCGAGCGGGGGCGTGGACTTGAAAGCGTCTTTTGCAGGTGTATATCCAGCAACCGAAAGAGAAGCTCCTCTCTCGTTGCTGTTTTGGTCGTGGGAATAGAACTAACGTTCCATTCCCATCGTAAAGCCCTGTGACTCCAGTGGCTCGGTATCAAGCCATTCGGAGATGATCTGGGCCAGCGCATGCTGCTCATGCGACACAGTGACGGTATCCGCTAACAGTTGCAGTGCTGGTGCTGCATTCCCGGTGGCGATGCCGAGATCCGCTGTCTGCAGCAGTTCGGCGTCGTTCATTTGGTCGCCGATAGCGATCAGATGCTTGTGCTGCCAGTCCATCAGCGTTGCCAATCGAACCAGTGCCGTTCCCTTGGAGCAGCCTTCGGGCAGCAATTCCAAATAATTCGCCTCAGAGAATACAACCGTGCAGCCAGGCAGTCGCTCACTCAATTGCAGCTCCAACCAGCGTGCGGCTTCCGGCGTCTGTGCTACCGCCAGCAATTTGACTGCTTCCTGAGCGGCCTCCTGCCATTGGGCAAGACTAGTGGCGATGCTCTGCAAGCTGTCCTTGCGATCATGCTGCACGATCAACTCATTGCGGCATGGAGTCAGCATCTGATCGCCTGTGCACAGCAGCAGCCCAAGCTGGTTGTCTTGCACCTGCTGCTCATACAACCAAGTGCTTAGCTCCGACTGCAGAGACAGCCGCTCCGTACGCAGCACGGTATTGCGGTTCGGACAATACAACTGGGCACCGTTGCATACGATCAGTGGCTGCTCAAGCCCAAGCTCGCGCGCATACGGCAGCGCCGACTGCCAAGGACGGCCAGTAGCGATCACGAACAGGCCACCAGCCTGCCGGAAGCGGGCGATCGCTGCCGCATTCGTTGCGCTAATTTGCTGCCTGCTATCTAACAGGGTTCCGTCCAGATCGCTAATAATGACGGCGTGTGTCGCCTTCATTGTTACGCTCAGTCCAGCCTGTGCATGAGCTCCCGTCCTCATACACTCTGGCGCAGCAGATCTGCCTGCAGCAGTTGCTTGATGTCATCTGCCGCCCGTACTTTGATCGGCAGGCATGGCGAGATGGCTACCGAATAGTCGCCTTCCTTGATGCAACGCTTCAGATCGGCGATGGTGTCGCAGGTGCGTCCAAGTGTATTGACAATACTGCCTACCTGCAGGGGATGGTGCGTATCGCTTCCACCTACCAGCGGCAATGCTGCCTGAGCAGCGTATTCTCTCATCTGCGAATGCATGGCTTCCACTCCATAGGTGCGCAGGTCCTTGGCATTGAGATCGACCGCATCCAACTGGCTCAGCTGTTGCTGACTTAAGCGCTGCAGCGAATTGCTGGAACGGAAGGGGTGGGCACCGATAATCAGCATTTCATGCTCCGAGCACATCGTCATAAGACGATCAAAGGGAATAAAAGAGTCGTCAGTCATGTGTCCTGTCAATTTTGCGTGTATCGACCGAATGGATTCCCGCGTGCCTATCACGAGAATATGTCCGCCCTCTGCCACATCGACCTCCATGCCAGGAAATACCTTAAAGCCATCGACGTCATAATAATGATTGCGGTAAGGATAGCTTCGGTCTAGCTCATCATAGATATCGTTAAAGCGGAGTGTGTTGAAATGCTCAGTCATCGTGATGGCCTGCAGCCCTTCCTGTCTGGCCTCGGAGATCATGGCTTGAAAATATTCGGGGGAGAATGAGACCTTTTTAGATAATTTAACATGGATATGGAAATCGATCTTCATCATTGTATAGCTCCTTGTTGTATGAGTTTGGCTACATGTAATAGCTCATTATATTACTTGATAATAATTTACAAAACGTTTACAATGTAAAATTATTTTCACTATGTGGGCTGTTGCAGTATAATAAGAACACCACTTTGCCGGAGGTATTCGGCATGCCAAAAGGAGACAGCACTTGTGAATCAACACTTCGATTGGGATCTGGACAAGCTGTCCAAAAACCAGAAGAAAATTGCCAATTTTATCGAAAAGAACACGAACCGTATCGCTTATTTAACTGAACAGGAGATGGCGGATCAGGTCCGTGTCAGCATCGCCTCGATCTCCCGCTTTTGGCGGGTGATCGGCTACAAGAACTTCAAGGAATTCAAGCAGATGCTGGCCGATAATCCCGACATTACGCCTGCATACAAAATCCAGAACCTGATTAACAAGGTGGATGGAGAAGACCTGCCCGGTCAAATGCTGAAGCTGGGCGTCCAGTATCTCACCGAAACGGCAGATGCGCTCTCCCGCCCCGACTTCCACAGGGCAATCGCAGCCTTGCGCGAAGCGCAGCGCATCTATGTGTACGCGCCGGGCCCTTCGCAAGGTCTTGGCGAGCTGCTCTCCTTCCGACTGAAGCGCTATGGGATGCATATCATCAACATGGGGATGGGCGGACACGAAATGTACGAATCGCTGATGCATTTGCAGCCTGCGGACGTAGTCGTTGTATTCGGATTCTCCAACATCCTTCCTGAGACCAAAGCCATTATGCAGAGCGGCAAGCAGGTGGGTTACAAAACCGTATTTATTACCGATTTCATGGTATCAGACATGCTCAACGAAGCGGATATTGTCCTGTACACCTATCGCGGCAAGCTGAGCGATTTCCACTCCATGGTGGCCCCGACGGTGCTGGTGGAAAGCTTGATTGTCGGCGTAGGACAAGCTGAGAAGGAGAACATCATCCCCAAGCTCAACTATCTAAATCAATTGCGTAAGCAGTACGCTTCGCTTATCCCGAAATAGCTGTGGTGCTGGTCAACCCGTCTTTGTTCTGGGCAGAGCCTGAAGCAGGGGGCGGCTCGGACAGGGAGGGGGCTGCTGCATATGCAGGAGTACCATGCTTTGGTGTGACATCGGACAGGGGCTTAGGTGTGGATTCACCTGCCGAAGGCTCCGGTGATAGCAGCTCACCGCTCTGATTGTCATAGGCCAGCACCTTCTGCCGATCAATATGCACCCATACCGTGGAATCGAGCGGATATTCACTCTCGCCAATCTCCTTGACAAGCAACTGCGTATCCCCGCTTTGTAGCTGAATGAGCGTTTCCGAGCCCGCTGGCAGCACAGAATAGACCTGAAATGGTGTGGCATCCTTGACCGGCTCACGGGAAATGACTAGATCCTCAGGCCGTAGTGCCAGTGTAATCTCTCCTAAGCCTTCGGGGATCAGACCATCCAGCCACAGTCGTCCAAGCGGAGAGTCGATACAGGCGTAGCCCTCAGCATCTGTAGTCTGCGCATACCTTGCGGATAAGAAATTGATCTTGGGATTGCCGATGAAATCGGCGATGCGCAGATGCTGCGGACGACGATACAGGTTGCGCGGCGTATCCACCTGCAGCAATCTCCCTTCGAAGAACACGGCTACTTTGGTTGACAATGTGAGTGCCTCCGCTTGATCATGCGTGACATAAATAACGGTAGTATTCAGCTCGCGGTGCAGTCGCTTCAATTCTGAGCGCATCTCTACTCTGAGCTTGGCGTCCAGATTGGACAGCGGCTCATCCAGCAGCAGAATGCGCGGCTCCGTCACGATGGCCCGGGCAATTGCCACCCGCTGCTGCTGTCCGCCTGATAGCTCAGATGGATAGCGATCCTTATAGGGGAGGATGTGCAGCTTTTCGAGCGTAGCCTCCACCTTTTGGCGAATCTCCGCCTTGGGCATTTTCTTCATTACGAGACCAAATGCAACATTATCCATGACAGTCATGTGAGGCCAGAGTGCATAGTTTTGAAAGACAAGATTAAGCCCGCGCTTGGCGGGAGGGACGAACTCCAGCTTGTCTCCATCCGCGACCGTGGCACCGCCAATCCGAACCACTCCCCGCTCCGGATTCTCCAGTCCAGCGATGACGCGAAGGGTCGTTGTTTTACCGCAACCCGACGGTCCGAGGAAGGTCATGAAGTCTCCCTCCTCCACCACAAGATCAATATCCTTCAAGATGGGCTGGCCTGCAAAATGCTTGTTGATTTGCTTCAGCTCAATCAAATTCATCGTTATCCTCCAATTCCTTTGGTGAGGTCCGCTTTGCCGAATTTGCTCGCCAAAAAGTACATAATTAAAATGATGATTACAATAATGATCATGATGGCATTGGCATATTGTTGAAAGCCTTGCTCAGCGTATTTGTAGATCAGCGTAGTGAGCGTACCCGTCTGCGGCGTTACCAGCAAAATAATGAGATCAAGCTCCTTCATCACGCTGATGAACAGTAGCATGAAGCTGCCGAATAATCCTTTGCGGCACAAGGGCAGTAATATTTTGGTGAACCGCTTGAACCAGCTGGCTCCCTGCATCTGGGCCGCTTCCTCCAGTTCCCCGCCGATCTGGTACATCGTGCTGGCACCCGACCGTGTTGCGAACGGCAATTCATTGACGATCGAGATGAGGATGATGAGAGTCATCGTCCCGTACAGCGCGGGCAGCAGTAACGTGGGCTGGGCGAACATGGACAGATAGATGGCTGATAGCGCAATACCAGGGATCAGATAAGGCAGGAACGATACTTGCTCGATCAGCTTAGCGGATAGCGAATTGCGTCGCTTGGCGATAATGTAGCCGAACAACAGACCGATTACGCTTGCGACGCCAGCTGCTACGAGTGCAATGTGCAGGGAATTACGTAGCGCCTGAACGATACCATCATTGACCAGCACACCCACCTCTCCCGATGCAATCCGAGGGTTCGATTCACCCGTCCAGAAGTGGAGGGTAAAGTTGCTCCAGCTAAAATCACCGTCTGCCAGCATGAAGGACTGCAAGACCAGAACCAGCATGGGCAATATGGCGATGATGAACATAAAGCACATTACCAGCATGGCAACTGGTATTCTCCAGCGTCCCAAGTCAAACAGGAATTTGCGCGAATCCTTGCCGCCTACTGTGGCATAGCTTTTGCGGCGACCGATCATTTTTTGATTCATATAAATGGTAGACGCGCACACCAACAGCAAAATCAGGCTCAGAATGTACGATTCCGAAACCATCCGGTTCTGCATGCTCCCGTGCAGCATCGTGGAGATTGTGTAATATTTGATCGGCAGTCCCAAAAATGCTGGAACACCGAAGGAACCAAGCGCCTTGGAGAAGGTCAGAATAAAGGCCGACAGAATGGCTGGCATAACCAGAGGAAAGGTGATCTTGCGCAGTACCGTCATGCGGCTGGCCCCAAGCAGGCTTGCCGTTTCCTCCAGACTGCTGTTGATTGACGAGAGTGTGACCGAAATGAGCAAAAAGAAAAACGAAAAATAATTAAGGCTTAGACAGATGACAATCGGCAAAAAACCGTAAGAAACCCAGTCAGGCGGGCTGACACCTAGCAGCATTTGAACGATTCCCTGGCTTCCGCCAATGCGATCATTCTTGAAGATTGAAATCCAGGCAAAGGACGTAATCCAGGAAGGAAGCATATACGGAATGATCGCCAGGAATACGAGCGTCTTCTTGAAGGGTAGATTGGTCTTGGTAGTCAGCCAAGCGAGCACGCCGCCAATTACCATAGACAGCAAGGATACCCATACGCTGATGTTTATCGAGTTCAGTAACGGCTTGTATAACAGAGACTGACTGATATCGCTGCCGAGCACCCGCATCCAATGGTACAGAGTGAATGCTCCCGGAACGGCTTCACTGACACGGCGGGCATCGTTAGCTGTCCACTGCAGGCTGTGCAGCACGATTTCCCACAGGGGCAATACCACCTTATAAGCCAGAAAGACGAGCGACAAGCCCGTAATGAGATACAACGGGCTTGTAACATAACTCTTTACACGATTAAACAGGCGCTGCATGCGAAGAAAAGAACGAGGGGACTGAGCCCCTCCATTGGATACTGACACCTTTTACACCATCCCTGCTATTGATTGGCCAGTATGAAATCGATGACCTTCTGTGTATTTTGATATAGGAACTCACCGTCATATTCCCACAGATTAAGCTCACTGGTCGGACGCTGCTCAGTAAGGTTAATGTCCGTCCGGGTAGACCATGAGCCGAGCACGTTATAAGGACGGAAGCCCTCAGCCTTGCCGTCTGATTCCCCGGCCATCCAGCGAATCAGCAGTTTGGCTGCGCTTGTGTGGCTTGCCTGATCAGCAACGTACAGGTAAGACGTGCCGGCTACCGACATTTTAGGAGCGGTGTCATAAATGAACTGCATCTTGAAGCCTTTGTCGACGATGTTGCGTGATTTGCTTGACGTGGATACGCCCAATGGAGGGTCCTGTTGGCCTGGCGTACCGACTGCAGTTACTACGTCATCGCTGGATTTGACGAATACAGGATCATTGGCAAGCAGACGCTTGATGAATTCGTACCCGGCGTTTTCGGTGCCGTCCAGCACGATCTCTTCGCCGTATTTTTCCTTGTAGGCCGCCGCCATGTCGTCGCTGTTCGCAACCATAGTTACGAGCAGATCCATCGTATCCGCCGAGAGCATCGGATCATCAACGACAACCTTACCTCTCCAGCGCTCATCGGTCAGATCCCACCAGTTGTTGACAGGCGCCTGATCATATACCTCGGTGTTATAGAAAATAGTTCGCGTCGAGAAGTAGAATGGCAATCCAGGGGAGGATTCGAAGCCAGGGGCCAGCTTGCTGACAATGTCTTCAGGCATGTAGGCGTGCAGTGCACCTTCAGCTACGAGCTCCTGCGACACCGTGCCTCCAGCGTCCTTGATAAACACGACGTCTGCGTTATACAGGCCTGCCTGCTGCTCACGAACCAGCTTTTCGATCATTTCGTTGGTGGACATATCGTAGGCCTCAACCTCAATGCCAGGGTACTCCGCTTCGAAGCTTGCTTTGACATCCTTAATGCGGCTGGATTGCGAATAGACCGTTACCTTGCCTTCCAGCTTGGCTTTTTCATATAGCTCCTCAGTGGTCTCTGTCAGATCCAATCCAGCTTGCTCCAGCCAGCCATTGGCTACAGCTGGAGCATCTGCTCCGGATGGCGAAGCAGAAGGAGATGCCGTCTGGGAGGTAGACGCTCCACATGCAGTCAGAGCAAGCGAAAGAATGAGCGTACAGGTTATGCTTGTCAGGCGGAGATTCTTTTTCATGAAATATTAAAGCCTCCTAAGTTATGATGTTGACCTCAGTATAGGAAGCTTTTATTAAACGAGGATTATCGCAACGTTAATTGATGTAAAAATTATTTCATTTATTATAATTTGAATGTTTTATTACAAAATGTTGTTTTGCGAAGAAAAATACAGCACCAAAAAAAGACGAGCCCATCGCTTATGCTGAGGGTCCGTCTTTGGGCTCGTTACTATGACTGTTGTTCAGTGGCCTGCGCACCGAAAGGTTGCAGCAACAGGCTACTCACTCTTGGCAATCTTGGAAGGGTTGTTGATCTTGTAAGGTACAGGGTACTTGGCAAGCTTCTTCTTAATGATCTTGGCCTCAAAGGTAAGGACATCTCCCTCTGCCAGCTCTTGCTTCTTCATCGTTGCACTATGGCTGGACCAGGCCTCGCCCACCTCAATCAGCTCCGGCTCCAGAATGCTCACCTGCTCATAAATGATAACCTCATCGTCGTTATCCGAGAAATGATTGGGAACCGTGGTGAATTCTTTAACAATGGCGGTCATTTTCACCTTGCCCTCTGGTAGCTCCAGCTTGGGTGCTTTTGGCTTTCCGCCCTTGGCCTTAGGCTGCGCAGGGGTCGCAGATGCTGTCTTGCTCTCGGGCGCAATATATTCCTCGACGAGTCCGTCTGGATCTCCCTTGAAGGCTGTATGCTCGTGACTTTCTGCTGCTTGTCCAGCGTCTTGCTCCTCTTCTAAGCCCGATTCGTCGCTGTAATCACCTTCTGCATCCGCTGGCTGATCGTCTGCTGTTAATCCGGATTGGCTCTGTTCCTCGTCTACAGCGTCCTTGGATTGAACGGATGTCTTGGAAGCTGGATCGGCTTCCTCGACTTGTTCGCCCTTCACCGTGGTGTTCTTGGCGCCGAAGCTGGCAGCCTGCATTTCCTTCAGATAGGAGGGGTGGATGGTATGCTTCTCTCCATTGTCGAACTGAATGACCGCTGTTACGTGATCGGTATATCCTACCAGCTCACAAGCGATGTTCAATCCATTCCCTTTATAATAGAAGGTCTTCAGCTTGGTGGCCTTATCTGACACTAACCCCCATGCTCTGCACTGCTCCAGCAGCTCATCTTCATTGGTAAAGCTTATGTAATACTCAGGCTCAATTCTGAAAGCGTAGGTCATAGCTCCGAGTTCCATCCTTTCTCATCTTGTCTCGTACCCTTAGTGTAGCATAGATGGTCTGCTCGCTTCATCATACCTGGCCGCATGAAGCTCTGAAACAAAGGAGCGAACCCCGCCCAGAGAAGTCATTCGGTTTGATACGATCCGGCTCACTGCCCCAAGCGTTGTATTTTGGAGCGCAAGGAACTTCGTACATGAATAAGGCAAACGATTGCACAAAGGTGGCTAAATATGCTTCGGCAGCACAAATAGTGAGGATTCCCGAACCATCAGCTGATGAGGAATAATGATTGGATGGGAAGGGGGTGTCTCACCCTGGAGAATTTTTAACAGTAGCTGAACGGCGGAATAACCCAATTGGTAGGTTCCGATATCGATGGAACTCAGCGGCGGTAATGCGAGTTCAGACAGGGCAATGTTGTTAAAGCTGACCACGCTGATATCCTCGGGAACACGGAATCCGAGCTCTGCCAGAGCACGCAGTACGCCGAAGGCCACATGATCGTCGATGATCACGATGGCGGTTAGTCGTTCCGGCAGTGACATGAACAGGGACATAGCCCGAAATCCGCTCTCCAGCAGATGTTCTCCTTCCAGAATCCAGTCCTCATGAACCTTCAACTGAGCATCCTCCATCGCTTTGGTATATCCGACCATGCGGTCATGGGACAGAGTGAATTCAGGCGGTCCGCTGACGAATCCGATCCGGGAGTGGCCCTGTGCAATCAGATGGCTGGTCGCGTCATAGGCCGTCTGCACATTATCGTTATCCACCATGGGCGCATGTGGATGGGTCTCGCTGCGTCCAATCAGTACAAAAGGGAAGCCTTCCTCTTCCAGAAAGGTAATACTTGGATCTTCTCGTCTTGAGGAGAGGAGCAAAATCCCATCCACTCTCCTCCCATATACCAGACGGGAGAGAGTGTCAATCCCATTGCCCGAGGAAGTCTCTGTAGACAGCAGTAGCTCATAGTTCATTCGGGTGGCAAGCGCCATGATACCGCGTAGCAGCTCCCCAAAAAAGTAGTTCTGAAACAGCTCCTCGGCCGGGCGGGGAAGCATTATTCCCAGAGTATGTGACGTTTTGGAAACCAGGCTTTTCGCCATGATATTCGGATGATAGTTGTATTCTTTCATGATCTGTCGAACTTTTGCTGAGGTTTCGATACTGATTCGGGGATGGTTCGAAATCACCCGAGATACCGTAGAGGGGGATACACCCGCCAATTTGGCAATATCTTTAATTGTGATCATGTGAAAAAATCCCTTCTCTACCATCATTTCAGATATGATCTTATGTTAATTCATGGTTTAAAAGAAATCAATCGTTAAGTAAGCGCCTCAACAGTCAAAAAAGGAAATTGGAGGAAAAAAGAGCTAGGTCAAGAAAATAAATACTTTTCATGCCAGATGATAATAAAATGGGCTAATTTGCCCTTAAATCATTTGTGCAAACGTTTGCGCAAATCAAAGACGATGATATATGATTTGATTGTTATTTTAGCGCTTACATAGGCGGTTTTATCGAATTCATGATCTTTTTTCTCCATGGACATCAAGGATGGAAGATGACGAATCGAATCTTGAGCAAACGTTGCTCTTGGTTGTTCGCCATGTATGGTGATTCGGATCTTCAGCAGCCAGAGCACTTCAGGTGAAAAAGAGCGCGGAAATTACACTTGTGCCAATCAGAGGGAAGGGGAAATGAGAATGAAGAAATGGCAGGGGGCTGCACTTGCGGTATGGATGTCCTTGACGATGGTTGCTTGTTCAAGCGGGGGTGGGACAATAACCCAGGGCATTGAGGAAAATTCTGGAGGCGTAGCTATAACTGCAGATAGCATTCAGCCGGAGCCCGGGGCCACATTGGTCATCTGGGAGGACAAGAATCAACGCAGCTTCATTGAGGATCGAGTTCGGCTATTTGAGGAGCAGTACGGCGTGCCGGTCAAATTTGAAGAATTGCCTCCAACGGACCAGGTTGTCAAGCTAACGACGGACGGACCGGCAGGACTTGCGGCGGATGTGGTCATTTTTCCGCATGACAAAATCGGCAGTGCCTCGGAAGCCGGCTTGATTCTGCCCAACGATGTGTTCGAGTCCAGAACGGTGGAGTCCACCAGCGAAAACGCGCTGAAGGCGGTCACGTTCAAGGATATTCTCTATGGTTACCCGTACAGTGTGGAGACCTATGCCTTGTTCTATAATAAAAAGCTGTATCCCGAGGCACCAAAAACGTTCGATGAGATTATTGATTTTGCCAAGAGCTACAATGACACTAAAAATAATCAGTATACGATCATGTGGGAGCTGCAGCAGTTCTATTACAATTTTGCGTTCCTTGCCACCCAAGGGGGATACATCTTCGGGGATGATGGCATGAACAGTGAGGATATCGGCCTGAACAACGAAGGTGCCCAGAAAGGCGGACAGTTCCTGCAGAGCCTGAAGAAGGATGTACTGCCTGTCAAACTGGGCGACGTGAACTATGATATCAAGAAGGGGCTGTTCAGCAGCGGAAAATTGGCGATGGATATTAACGGTCCGTGGACGATCTTCGACTACCGCAATGCAGGCGTAGATTTTGGCGTGGCACCGCTTCCAGAGATCGATGGCAAGCCCATGACTTCTTTCTCCGGGGTTAAGGCCTATTATGTTAACGCGTTTACCCCATATCCGAATGCTTCAAAGATGCTCGCGGCATTCCTCTCAAGTGAAGAGTCGCAGATGATCAACTTCGAGATGAATGGAACCCTTCCAGCGGATAAAAATGTAGCTGCGGACTCCACTGTGCTGGCTGATCCGATTTCCAAGGCATTCCTGGAGCAGTTCAATCACTCGACACCAATGCCATCGCTGCCGGCCATGGATAGTGTATGGGGACCTATCTCTTCGGCAGTTACGGACATATGGGACGGTGGCAAGGACGTGAAGTCCTCCTTGGATAATGCCGCCAACCAGATCAAGGAAAGTCTCGCAACGACGAAATGAACTCCAGCCGAGAATCCCGTGAGATGGACAGTGGGCTGCCCAACGCTAATGATGCAACTGTCCAAGAGGTTACCTAAGCCAGATTCAACCTGCCTGTATCTCAGGTGCGGGCAGGCATTCTGATGCCGGAAGGAGAAAAGCGATGAAGCAGCAGCATGTTCCGGTGAACGCGAAGCCGGAAGGAGAGGGACAGTACCGTCTGACTGCGGCTGTACTATCCATTATTTTGCAGGGCTTGGGGCAGATATATAATGGTCAGTGGATCAAGGGGATTGCCTTGCTTGCGCTGGAAGGCGTGGGGCTGGCCTACTTGATTCCCCGCCTGACCCACGCTCTCTGGGGCATACGGACCCTGGGCGAGCAGACGCAGCGATTTGTGAAGGTAAATGGTTCAACCGTTTTGCAGAAGGGAGACCACTCCATCTTTTTGCTGCTGGACGGCCTGATAGTCCTGCTCGTATTTTTCGTATTTCTGTTGATATATGTCCTTAATGTTCGAGATGCCTATCTTACAGGCAAATGGAGAGAAGAGGGCAAGCAACCGCGGACTGCTGGAGCTTCCCTGCGAAATGCTATGGACACCCAGTTTCCGTATCTATTCCTGTCCATCCCCGCTCTGGGTGTACTGTTCTTCACGATTATGCCCATCCTTTTCACCATCACGCTAGCCTTTACCAACTACTCGGCACCGGATCACATTCCCCCGGCAAAGCTGGTGGATTGGGTCGGCTTTGGCACATTCATCGATTTGATTCAGCTCAAATCCTGGAGCCGCACCTTTATTGGGGTGTTGGGCTGGACCATTGTATGGGCTGTGATGGCTACAGTTACCACCTATTTTGGTGGCGTGCTGGTTGCGCTTCTAATTGAGCAGCGCGGTATCCGCTTCAAGAAGATGTGGCGTACGATCTTCATTCTGCCTTATGCCATACCGCAGATCATCTCGTTGTTGCTGATGCGCAACCTCTTCAATGGACAGTTTGGTCCGATCAATACGTACATGAGGGCATTTGGGCTTGAGGGTCTGCCCTGGCTCACCGACCCTTTCTGGGCGAAGGTAACGGTCATCATAGTAAACATGTGGATCGGCATTCCAGTTAGCATGGTACTAATACTGGGTGTGCTGACTGCGATTCCGCGCGACCTGTATGAAGCTGCCGAGGTGGATGGGGCGAGCAGTTTCCAGAAGTTCTACATTATTACTCTGCCATTCATTCTCTTTGCCACAGGCCCTGTGCTGATTATGCAGTTTGCGGGCAACTTCAACAACTTCAACGTCATATACCTGCTGACGAACGGCAACCCGTTGCGCGGTGATTACCAGTATGCCGGATCGACTGATCTGCTGGTGACTTGGCTGTATAAGCTGACGCTGGACAATAACAAATTCAACATGGCTTCAGCGGTGGGCATCATTATTTTCTTGATTATCGCTTCTTTCTCTATCTGGAACTTCCGCCGTTCCAAATCGTTCAAGGAGGAGGACATGATTCAATGAATAAACGCAATCATCCGCTGCGGCTGGCGTTAAGTTATGTCATGCTGCTCATCATTGCGGTTGTCTCGGTCTATCCCGTGCTGTGGATATTCCTCTCGTCCCTGCGTACAGGCGCGGCGCTGTACAGCGAGCGCCTGTGGCCCGAAGCGTATACGCTGATTCATTATGTTGAGCTGTTCACTAATCCCTCTTTCATGTACGGACGTTGGTATCTGAACACGGCCAAGATTGCTTTCTTTACTATGATCTTCTCCACCTTGTTGGTAACTTTGGGAATGTATGCCCTGTCCCGATTCCGTTTCCGTGGGCGACAAACTATTCTTTCCACGATGTTGATACTGGGAATGTTCCCAAGCTTCATGAGCATGATTGCCATTTACATCATCCTGCTGCAGATCCAACTGCTCGATACCCATGCTGCGCTCATTCTGGTGTACTCGTCGGGAGCAGTGCTGGGTGGATTCATTGTCAAAGGGTTCTTTGATACCATTCCACGCAGCCTGGATGAAGCAGCACGCATTGATGGTGCGAGCCATCTGCGAGTGTTCACCAGCATTATTCTGCCGCTGTCCCGACCGATGCTGACCTATGTTGCCTTGACCAGCTTCACGGGAGCATGGATGGATTTCATCTTCGCTCGCTTGGTACTGCGCACCAAGGAGAATTGGACGCTGGCAGTGGGTATGTGGGACCTGGTTAGTCGCTACCAGGATAGCAACTTCACGTTGTTCGCTGCCGGGGCGGTACTGATCGCCATACCGATTACGCTGCTGTTTGTTTTCCTGCAACGCTTCTTGGTTCAGGGGCTGATGACAGGAGCCTCCAAGGGCTAAAGGCTGATCGTCTCCCTGGATACCCCGTCTGCTGACTCGGTCAGAAATCAGGGGAGTACAAAGCATATACTCTTTTTATAGGGACGGGACGCAAGCGATAGCTGCGGCATATTCATTTGAAATAGAATTCAGGTGACATAGAATTCAGGCGCTCTTGAAGGCAGCCCTTGCATGGGCCTGTTTAGGGCGCTTTTCATCACTTACATTCACCATCGGGACGTCGAGCCATATTGGCAGACAGACCTGGAACGCAGTTACCCCCGGGGCGGTCGCTACAGGCGTACCACCTCGGGGGCTGTTGCTTTCGTGAATGGATAAAGAATGCTTCTGTATTCCGTGTTATTGCCAGTTGACGGTGACTGTTGCAGTTCCGCTGGCTGGAGTGGTGTACGTGTGGTTAGATCCACTTTCCCAAGTTACGGTCGATCCGTTTTTCTTGAAGAATTTGAATTGCAATGGCGTTCCGACAGGCACGCTGACGTCATAATACCAGGCTGGATAAGCGTGTATCACCTGGTTGAAGGCTGGTCCGATCGCGTTAGCGCCAGTGGACCAATTGCCAAGCTCTGCTACGTTCCCAGACAGGTAGATGTTCTCGCCCAATGCAGTTGTTGCATTGTTGACCACAAACCGGACGGTAACCTGTTCTCCGCTTAGTATGTTGAAGCCGCTGTACCCATTGCTGCTCATACCTTCAGCGGTCACTTTTATCGTATAGTTACCGGCTGATATAGATGGAACGGTAACCTTGATCTGGCTATCCTCCCAGGAGGTAATAGCCGAACCGGTGACGGCGGTGGTTCCAAAATAGACAGTGCCCTTGGTTGAACCGAATCCACGTCCGTCGATAGTAATGACGTTGTTAGGCTTGCCCATCATCGGTCCCACATGTCCGATGGTTGGTTTGCTTTCCTCCATCGTATACTGCCATACCGCGGCTGCCCCACCAGAGAGTGTAAAAGAGGAGATATTACCGTCGCTGGATGTAATGCTGTTGCCGCCCAGTACATCTCCAAGAAGATCCGTGTAGGTTCCAGAGGGGAGTGAAGTCACAAGCCCACTGATGGGCGTCGACGAGGAAAGATTGCGGTTAATGGCTACAACGGCCACGCTATTGCCGAATTTACGTTCATAGATATACACATCATTATTGATCCAACGCTGTTCGGTTGAACCGTAGGCAATGGCCGGGTTGGACTTGCGCATTGGCGCAAGCTTGCTGATCACATCGAATGCGGTGGTCGACTTGGAGAAAGATGTCATTTTAGCCCGATTATCGGGATCGCCGTTTCCGGTCATGTATTGTTCTGTTCCGTAATAAATGGCAGGCACTCCACGGGAAGTAAGCGTGAATACCAGAGCCTGCTCCAGGTGGCGGTTATTGACCGTATTGGTCTTGAAGCGGTCCATGTCGTGATTATCAATGAAGGTTACCTGATCATTCACTTGGGCATATTCTGCCGCCGTGTTATTGATCATGGAGTCCAGCGCGTACATGGTGGAGGAATTGTTACGGAATACGTTACGCACTTCATGGTTAAACCGGAAGTCCAACAGGCTCATGCCGGATGTGTTCGCGAATCTCGTATTATCCGCATCCGAGGCGGAAGATCCTAGGAACCATTCACCGAAGGTAAACACAGGCTTATAGTCATAGATGCTGGACATCCAGCTCTTCTGCCAGCCTTCGGGCATATGCTTCACCGCATCTACCCGGATACCGTCCACACCCATATCGAGCCAGAGCTTGATAGCGTCCTTGAAATATTGGTCAATGGTGCTGTTATTATGGTTCAAATCGGCTAGGTCGTAGAGGTTTTTGTAGATTCCGTTCTCCAGAGAGGAGAAGTCCGAACCGCCGTAGTGATGGAAATAGCCTTTGGTATCGTTGGTGTATCCGCCGAGAAGTACTCCGTTCTCATATAGCTTGCCGTTCTCGGCAAAGGAAGTATTAGTCTCCATGGCTGGAGATGTGTGATTGGGAGCGAAGTCGATAATAACCTTGATTCCCTTGGCATGTGCTGCCTGAATCAGATTCTGGAAGTCGGTCATAGAGCCGAAATACGGATTGGTTGTCTTGAAGTCCCGTGCCCAGTAACCGTGGTAGGAGGTGCTGTTCACACCTGAGTAATTGATGACAGTATGGATGTTCTCCACCGGCTGCGAGATCCAAAGGGCGGTAATGCCTAGGTCCGTGAAGTAGTTGTCGTTGATCTTGTTAATTAGGCCCTGCCAATCCCCGCCGCAATAGAGTTTCAGGTTGGTGCAACTGGCATCGTATGCCTCCCCGGAAGGATTATTGGAAGGATCTCCGTCCAGGAAGCGGTCAGTAAATACCTGATAGATGACATCGGTACTGAAATTCTGCTTGTTCGATACTGCCGTATCCGCATCTGCATACACTGACGTCACGGGTAGGAAGGGAAGTGCGCTTCCAGCCAGTAGGCCGAGAGTTAAGGTGATACTTAGTATGAAGCGTCTGGTCACATTCAACAAGTTAATCCACCTTTCGTTAGGGTTGTAGTATCCTGCAATCATCAACAATGAGACGCATTCAAAATGAAAAGGATCAAATATGATTACAATTTCTGCTGAACCTACCCTCCTTCCTGCATGCGAACAACCCCGGCACCTCCTGCTGGAGTTACCGGGGTTGTCCTAGACCTTAGGTCTAAAAGCATGGCCCTCGTGTTGTAATCACAATGTAATCATAAGAAATTAACAATTATTTTGTCAATAAATTTCTATATAGTATTTTTTTTCTTTTTTTGTATTTGAAAACAATTACGATGAATTACAGCGATCCGTCATGGAATGCATGAGCGAATTCAGGACTTCCCGGTTCAGCCGATGAATTATCGTACTTCGAGTTTTAGCAGGCGGTATCCCAGTCCCTCAACCGCTACGTCTAGCTTAAGGTCGCTAGAAACCAGCGCTTCTCCGCTATAGGCATCACGCCAGAATGCTCCCTCAGGTACCGGAAGTTGCAGAAGCTGCGAGGTTTCCCCTGCATTTATCAGCAATCGGAATCGTTCATGACCGCTCTCATCTGAGCGCTCAATCACCAGAGACGCATCTTCTTCAGCGGCCTGCACGACCCGCCAATGAATGCTTCGAAGGGCGGGATGAGTCTTACGCAGGGTGATGGTTCGGGTATAGAAGTCCAGCAGATCGCGGTTATGCCGCTCCTCATCCCATTCCATGCACTTCCTGCACCCAGGATCGTAGCCACCCTCCAGGCCGATCTCGTCGCCATAATAGATGCAGGGGACTCCCGGATAGGTCAGCAGTAGCAGAACGGCGAGTTTCATCCGGCGCACATCACCATGACAGACAGACAACAGTCTGGGGGTATCATGGCTGCCCAGCAGATTGAAGGCCGCTTCCGTTACGGACTGCGGATAGGCCATGAACAGGCGCCCGATCTCTCCTGCGAAGCCGAGGCTGTCCAGCTTGCCGTGGACGGCAAAATCCAGTACTGAATTCGTGAACGGATAGTTCATGACTGCATCGAACTGATCCCCCTGTAGCCACATGATGGAGTCATGCCAGACTTCTCCAAGGATATAGGCATCGGGCTTAATCGCTTTAACCGTCTCGCGGAATTCGCGCCAGAACCGGTGATCGACTTCATTGGCGACATCCAGTCTCCAGCCGTCGATACCGATCTCCTGCACCCAGTAACGTGCCACCTCAAGGAGATACGCTTTGACCTCAGGATGCTCGGTGTTCAGCTTGGGCATGATGGGCTCGAAGGCGAAAGTCTCGTAGGTAGGAATGCCATCCTCGATCCGTAGTGGCCATTCCCGAACGTGGAACCAGTCCGCATACCGCGAAGCCTCCCCGTGCTTCATCACGTCCTTGAAGAAAGGAAAATCGAGGCCGGAATGATTGAAGACGGCATCAAGAATAACCCGGATACCCCGCGCGTGGCAGGCGTCTACCAACTCCTTCAGCTTCTCGTTCGTGCCGAAATGAGGATCTATCGCCAGGTAGTCGGCGGTGTTGTATTTATGGTTGGTGCTGGCTTCGAACAGCGGGGTGAAATAAATGGCATTTACGCCTAGTCGATTCAGATGGTCCAGGTGATCCAGTACCCCCTGCAGATCCCCGCCAAAAAAATTGACTGGTGTAGGCTCGCCTCCCCATGGCTCTACGTTTTTGGGGCTGATTGTGGGATCGCCATTGGCGAAACGCTCCGGGAAGATCTGATAGAAGACCGCATCCTTCACCCAGGCTGGCGCTTCGAACATATCCGCCGAATGTAGGAAGGGGAAATCGAAAAATTCAAGTGGATGCTCCGGCAAGTTCGTCTCGAATCCCCGCTCGGTCATCCAGAGACGTTCGCCGTCTTTCTCCAACTCGAAGCCGTATCGTAATCTGCGGTATGGAGGCTGCACCTCCACCTGCCAATAATCGAACAGAGCATCGCTGGCGAACCTGCGCATCGGAAGAGTGCGAGCTGTGTGCTCCCAGGCGTATTTATCCCCGATGATGGCGGATACTTGCTCCAGGTCGTTGTGACCTGTTCGCAGACGGATATGGAGGGTGTTGCGGTCATAGGCATACGACCAGTTCAAACGTGCACGGTGATAGATGGCTTCAAGTAGCATTGGACATTCACTCCTTGGATGGGATAATGGTGGTATTTCGGCCATGAACGCAAAAAAGGTACAACCTCCAATGTTGACGAGGTTGTACCTTTCGGCAGCATAGCCTTTAAATTATGTCATTATTATACAGTTGAACAGGTGAAATGTGAACCCTTCCGACCACATTTTTTCCAGGAGCATCAAGTGGATGTGGGAGCGCTTCATTTTGACGTTGAACGAGATGCTGAGAAAGTGGAAGAAAACAGAAAAACTTTGCTCATTCCGCCCATGCGCTTTATACTAGGAAAAGATAGATTGGGTTCTACGACGCTGTGCTACTATAATGCTATTACAATATAGTGGTGGATTGGTATACCAACTGCATACATGGAACTGGGTGCTCCATCCACAAGGATGGCTGCTTAAAAGGGAAGTCCGGTGCAATACCGGCGCGGTCCCGCCACTGTAACAGAGAAGTCGCAGCAAATGCCACTGGGTGACCCCGGGAAGGCAGCTGTAAGGACGATGATTCTGGAGCCAGGAGACCTGCCCGTTCAACAACACAGCAATGCCTACGGAAGATAGGAAAGTGTTACAGGAGTCCGATTTTCACTGAAAATCTGTCTATTTGGAGCGAATTTTTCCGTTTTTACACGGGAGAGGTCGCTCTTTTTGCTATGTGTGTAGCTCGCTCCACACGGATGAAAGTATAACTTCCTGCTTCGTACTGTAGTTTTTCATAACTGCTGCTATGCAACGAGGCTTATCCATATCAGGAGAGGGGACGTCAATGGCGTGAGCCGATATATTGTACAAAGATTACTTCAACTGGTCGGCGTGCTGCTGGGGATTTCCTTCCTGACTTTCCTGCTTACTTATCTGTCGCCGGGCGATCCTGCGAGGCTGATGCTGATGTCTACGGGAGTCACCCCTTCGGAGGAGCTGGTCGCACAGGTGCGGACAGAGCTGGGGCTGGATCAGCCTTTTCTTGCCCGCTATGGCTCATGGGTCCTGCAGGCGATGAGTGGTGATTTTGGCATGTCCTATACATACGGACGTCCAGTGACGGAAGTCCTGTTGTCCAGAATGCCCGCTACGCTAGAGCTGGCTGGTGCCGCTCTGCTACTGGTGGTGCTGATCTCATTTCCGCTCGGGATGACAGCTGCGATGCAGCCGAACCGCGCGAAGGATTATCTGATTCGGGTCTTTTCTTTTGCAGGGCTGTCGATGCCTAGCTTCTGGTTGGGGCTGCTGCTCATGCTGCTTTTTGCAGTCAAGCTGCAGATTCTCCCGGTCGTGGGCAGGACAGGAGTTAGTAGTCTGATCCTTCCGGCCTGTACGCTGGCCGTACCATTGATTGCGCAATACAGCAGACAGACACGTACGGTGCTGCTGGAGGAGATGTCTCAGGATTATGTGACTGGGGCTAGAGCCCGTGGGGTACAGGAGAGGACTGTCATGCTGCGATATGTTTTGCCGAATGCGTTGCTACCGCTTATGACGCTGCTTGGGATGTCTACGGGCGCCTTACTGGGTGGCGCTGCGATCATTGAGAGTGTATTCGTATGGCCGGGGGTGGGCCAGTTGGCACTAGAAGCAATTATTGCACGGGACTACCCCCTGATTCAGGGCTATGTGATCTGGATGGCTGTCATGTATGTAGTGATTAACCTCGTCGTGGATGTCTGGGCACATGTACGGGACCCGCGCCTTAGACTCGGGGAGGATGTGTAAATGAGCATGTTGACACAGCTACTCGTACGGCTATGGATGCAGCATCGACTATACTCCATCTGGTTAGGCGTGGCTGGACTATGGCTGCTACTCGCAATCCTCGCGCCTTTATTAGCCCCACATGATCCCTATGCCACAGATTTCACGAAGGTGCTACAGCCGCCGGACAGGCAATACCCCTTTGGAACGGATCAATTGGGACGCTGTGTGCTATCTCGCGTGCTGTATGGGGCAAGGACCTCCTTACTCATGACCTTTATGCTAGTTACAGTGGTAGCTGTGATTGGCATGACGGTTGGGATACTTGCAGGTTATGTAGGGAAATGGCTGGATACCGTGCTTATGAGGCTTGCGGATACGCTGATGGCCTTTCCGGGCATTATCTTCGCCATTGCTGTTGCGGGGATGCTTGGCCCAGGCCTGCTTCATACCGTAGTGGCACTGTCCATAGTATGGTGGGCCAAATATGCCCGTATGGTGCGGAGTATGGTGCTTCAGCACAAGCAAAAAGAGTACATTACGGCGGCTGCGCTCGGCGGAGCGCGTCCTGCCCGAATTCTGGTGCGCTATATTCTGCCCAATGTACTGCCACCTCTAGTCGTGATGGCGATGATGGATATCGGTGGCATGCTGTTGTCCATCTCGGGCTTGTCGTTCTTGGGTCTCGGTGCACAGCCACCGGAGCCGGAATGGGGAGCGCTCCTAAGTGAAGGACGGAGATACATGCAGACAGCCCCTTGGTTGCTGATGTATCCGGGGCTTGCCATCTTTTGTACAGTGATGATCTTTAACCTGCTGGGAGATAGCTTGCGTGATGTGCTTGATCCCAGACATAAACGCTGAATGTAGGAGGAGATATTGTGAATAGGTGGAACGCGCTTTTGAATAGGCTGCAGTATAAAAGTGTGACAGTATGGCTGGTAATGGTGCTATTGCTGTCGGCATGTGGAGGGGGAGCAACGGGGAATTCCGGTTCTGGAGGGGCTGAGGGCCCACAAGGAACAGGAACAGCTACAGACGCTGCAGCCACAGGAAGCGAAGGAGCCGCAGGTGGTCACTTGAATGTAGCCTTATTCTGGCTGGGAACGAATCTTGATCCGGCCGAGGAATGGAACGGCTGGACGCTGACGCGTGCCGCTATTGGTGAGACACTCGTACAATTCGATGAGAAGATGCAGATGGTCCCTAAGGTGGCAGACACCTGGGAGCGTCAGGATGACAAGACCTGGCGGTTTCACATTCGAGAAGGGGTGACCTTTCATAACGGCAATCCTGTGACAGCGGAGGCGGTGCAGCAATCGCTCGAACGTTCTCTTTCCCAGAATCCGCGTGGCAAGGCCACGCTCCCGATTGCCTCGATGAGCTCCGAAGGGCAGAACCTGACAATTCGAACCAGTGAGCCGTATGCGTCTTTGCTGGGTAACATTGCAGAGCCTTTGTTCGTCATTGTGGACACGACAGCGGACACGACTACATTTGGGGAGAAGCCCGTAGCCACAGGTCCATATATGGTCACCTCCTATACACCAGAGCAGAAGATCGAGACGAAACGTTATGAAGGCTATTGGGGCGGTGCAGCCGAGGTGGAGAGCATTACGTTCAAGTACATTGCTGATGACAATACCAGAGCAATGGCTCTGCAGTCCGGAGAGATTGATGTAGCGAGCAATGTAGGCCGTAGTCAGCTGCCACTCTTCCAGGATAACTCCCGCTACAAGATTGATGAGATTCCGGGACTGCGTACCCAATTCGTCTGGTTCAACTACAGCAATCCGGTACTGAGTGATCTTGCCGTGCGTCAAGCAATCTCCTATGGCATCGATCGGGAGATGTATGCCAGCACGTTGGTAGGGGGACAAGCAGCCAAGGGACCGTTCACTTCGGCGCTTCCTTTTGGCTATGACAAGATAACTGGCTATACCTATGATCCTGAGCAGGCCAAAAAGCTGCTGAGCCAAGCGGGTTATGAGGACCATGATGGTGACGGCATTCGTGAGAAGAATGGGCAGAAGCTCGCCCTCCGCTTGATTCTGAATGCTTCCTATGAATCGGATTCAATTGTGGCAGAGGCCATGCAATCCCAGCTTAAGGAGCTTGGTGTTGCCTTGGAGCTGACCTCCTATGAGGACTTAACGGACGCGCAGAAGAGCGGCAATTTCGATCTGGCACTGACCAGTATCAATACAGGAATTACCGGTGACCCGCAGTATATTCTGGACTTCTACTTCAAGACAGGGGCCGAGTGGAATATCGGCGGCTATAGCAATCCTGAGCTGGATACATTAATCAACAGCCTGTCCTCGGAATTCGAGACGGAGCAGCGCTACGAGATTGCAGCCAAGGCACAGCAGCTGATTATGAATGATGCGCCTTATCTGTTCGTGACTTACACGCCCATTAATATTGTGAGCAAGAGCACCGTCGCAGGAGCAACCATGTACCCGATTGATTTCTACCTGCTTGATCGCAATATTCGGCTGGGACAGCAATGATCAGAGTTCCCACTGACAGCATTCGGAGTCAGGATGAGAGAGCGGATAGCCTGCTGCTGCGAGTGGAGAATCTGAGTGTCAGCTATACCGCTAAGGAGCGGTTAGCGCTGCATGACGTGAATCTGTCGATGCAGCCCGGTGAGGTTGTGGCATTGGTCGGTGAGAGTGGCAGTGGCAAATCCACGTTGCTGCGGGCCATAATTGGTCTGCTAGGGGCTGGTGGTCGCATTACAGCTGGAGACATTACGCTTGCGGGCCGCTCGCTCACCGCTCTCGGTACACGCGAATGGGGAAGTGTTCGCGGACGGCAGATCGGTATGGTATTTCAGGATAGCGGGGCTTACTTGAACCCTATTCGCAGAATGGAAAGCCAATATATCGAAGCGATTCGAAGTCATTTGCCATTATCAAGACGTGAGGCTTATAAGCTGGCTCTACAGCATTTGCAGGATATTGGACTGAAGGACCCGGAGCGGGTTATGAAGGCTTACCCGAACCAGCTTAGTGGAGGTATGAAGCAGCGCTCTGCCATTGCGATAGCTATGACGCTGCAGCCGAAGCTGCTGCTGGCGGACGAACCGACTAGCGCACTCGATGTGCTGGCACAAGCCAAGGTGCTGAGGCAGCTCAGGATGCTGCGTGACCACCAGCAGACAGGGATGATTCTCGTTACCCATAATATGGCGATAGCAGCTTCTATTGCTGATAAGGTGGGAATTATGAAGGAGGGTGCCCTGCTGGAATGGGGCAGCACTTCACAAGTACTTCAAGAGCCACGTGATCCATACACTCGCGAGCTGCTTGCGGCTGTCCCAGAGCTACGAATATCGGAATGGGATACGTTAAGCGAGTCGAACTCGCGTAATTCGGAAATTCGCCCAGCAGAGACACATGCTAGGGAAAGTAAGGGGGATGAACATGCTTGAATTGCAGCAGGTAACCAAGAGCTACCATCTCCCTGATGGGAAAAGTGTTCCCGCCTTACAGGCGATCAATCTGGTGCTACAGCGAGGGGAATGGCTCGGAATTGTCGGTGAGAGCGGCAGTGGCAAGAGCACGATGGCACGCTGTATCACCCACCTGGAGTCAGTCACCTCCGGTCATATTCTGTATCGACAGCAGGATGTTACGAGACTACAGGGGGAGGCGCTGAGGCAGCATTACAGACAGATTCAGCTTGTATTTCAGGAGCCTGGCTCTGTGTTCCATCCCCGCATGCGAATCGGTGAATTCCTGTCGGAGCCGCTGCGTAACTATAAGCTAATGCCAAGGATGCAGATGGCATCCGAGGTGAGCAGGCAGCTGGAGCGTGTGGGGCTACCACCCGCCATGGCCAGTAAATACCCTCATGAGCTGAGTGGGGGCCAGCTGCAGCGCGTGATGATTGCCCGTGCGATTAGCATTCAGCCAGAGGTGATCGTATTCGATGAGCCTACCTCGGCTCTGGACGTATCCAGCCAGCGACAGATTCTGGAGCTGCTCTCCACCCTGCGCCGTGAGACTGGTGTGGGTGCCATTTTTATATCGCATGACTTGGCAGTCGTGCAGCAGGTCTGTGAGCGGATTGCAGTCATGCAGGAGGGACGGATCGTGGATGTGGTGACCGATAGTCGCCAGCTCGTTCCATCCGAGCTCCATCCCTATACGCGGAAGCTGATTGAGGCTGTTCCGACGATTCATACAGCAATGAAGCAAAGTCGCCACACCAATCAACGCAGCTAACATGCCAATCCAAGGACCCCATACGCCAGGTGGATGGCATCCCGCTATGTCGATTATTTTAAGATAATACAATTAATAAGTTTTCAGCGGAGTTGAACAGTTCGATTATTGCAAGAAAAACTTCAGCCAAACGCGGACTGTCTTCTGTGAAAGTACAACGATAGACGTTTTTCTTATTCAACAATATTCGACAATCATGATTGACATTCGACTCTATCTGGCTATAATAAGAATATAACTTACACGGACTGTTACTGGGCGAACCAGGCATGACCGAATTCGATTGCTTAACTGTAATCGCTTTCGGTCATTTTTTGTTTAAATATGCCAATCGCCTGGCATCCTAACTAAGTAGAATTAAATGATACACGATAACGTAGAGGGCAGAAGAAATCTGGAGAAGCGAAGCGTTCGCCTTGATGTCGAGATTTTCCCTTTGGACAAGCGTTTCAAAAAATCTGGACATCACAGCGATCAGAAGATGCTTCTGCCCTCGCAGTGGTCTCCGTGTAACAATCATCAACTTATACAGTAAATACAGGGATAGACGTTTTTTCACAGCAGGGGGGTGAGCATCGTGAAGGTCATTAAAAAGGTAAACAACAACGTAGCTATCGCCATTAATGACAAACAAGAAGAAGTATTCGTAGTCGGCAAGGGAGTTGGCTTTCTCAAGACGCCTTATGAGCTGACAGAGACAGATATGGTGGAGAAGATTTTTGTCGCGCCCAAGAACATCCGAATGTACGATCTGCTGAACTCTATCCCTATAGAGGATATCTATCTGGCGGAGGAAGTTATCAAGCTGGGCGCACATATTCTGGGCAAGACGTTCCATCCGAATCTGTTACTGACACTATCCGATCATATCAGCTTCTCGTTAGTGCGTGCCCGTGAAGGCGTTACCATTAAGAATCCGCTAGAGTGGGAGGTACGCACGCTATATCCTGATGAGACGAGGGTAGGGGAGGCTGCTGTCAGGCTGATTGAGGAGAAAGCTGGGATCACATTGCCGTCTGCGGAGACTACACTCATCGCCCTGCATTTTGTGAACGCTCAGGTCGGGTCCGGTGAGATGAGCGAGACGACCAAGGTTACGACCGTCACTGGCGAGATTTTATCGGTGATCAAGTATGCACTCAAAATTGATTTTCAGGAAGACTCCATTCATTTTATGCGCTTTGCTACCCATATCCGCTATTTCATCATGCGACAGATGAGTGGCAAGTCTCTCAAGGACGAGAACGAATCGCTCTTCGAGGTGGTAAAGGAGAAGTCTCCGCGTGAGCTGGAATGTGTGGAGAAAATTGCTGAGTTCCTGCATAATAACTACGGCTGGAGATGCTCTAATGATGAGAAGCTGTATCTGACGCTTCATATTCAACGGCTTATGGCCAATTAACCTAACCTTCATATTGTACACATTGGACTGTTACTGATTCGATCAGGCATGACCAGGCACAGAGAAACGACCTACGTTGTTCTCTTGGCTTGGTCATTTTTTTTACCCTGGTTGCATGGAAAGCTCAGAATGATCTATATAAGACAATCCATGACAGGGAGCACCGAGAGTCCAGCTTAAGGAAATAACGGTCATTATGACGTTTTTCATATATCAGCATTATGTTAGCAAGTGCAGATATTAATTGTCTTTATCTACTAAATTATTAGACTAATGAAAAGTAAGGAGACGTGCCGCATGAACAACAAAGAATTAGCTCAGCAGGTACTGGAGCTGGTCGGCGGGGAGCGCAACATATCCACCCTGACACACTGTGCTACCCGGCTCAGATTTGTGTTGAAGGATGACAGCAAGGCTGAGCTCAAGAAGCTGGATAGCCTCGAAGGTGTCCTGAAGGCCCAGAATGCTGGAGGACAGGTGCAGGTGGTCGTAGGTGCGAAGGTAGATGCCATCTATGGTGAGATACAAAAGCTGGTACCGGAAGGTCTGGGGACAGCCGAGGAGAGTGGGCCTGCCCGCAAACGCAATCCGATCAATGTCGTACTGGAGACGATTGCCGGGATCTTCACGCCAGTCTTGCCGGCATTGGTCGGCTGCGGGATGGTAAAATGTGTGGCGACTGTAATCTCAGCTATGGGACTGATGCAGGGCTCTGGGTTCCTGTCGATCGTAAATATGATTGGCGACCTGATCTTCTACTTCCTACCTTTCTTCCTGGCTGTCAGCGCAGCGAACAGATTCAAGACGAATCCTTATCTGGCGGTAGCACTCGCAGCCGGACTAATGCATCCAGTGATTCTGGACGCCGCAGCCAAGATTGCGGAGACTGGGATCAAGACGATAGATTTTCTGGGGATGCCGATTCTGCTTATGAAGTACTCGTCATCAGTTATCCCGATTATTCTGGCTGTATGGATTATGAGCTACGTCTATCCTGTAGTAGATCGAGTAATTCCGAAGTTCCTCCGCGTGTTGCTTACGCCTATGATCGTATTGTTCATTATGGTGCCACTTGAATTGGTCGTACTGGGGCCGATCGGCAACTATGTCGGTACCTGGCTGACTCAAGGCATCGATTATCTGTATGCTACAGTGGGCATTCTTGCGGGTACAATTCTGGGCTTCTTCAAGCCCATCATGGTTATGTTCGGCATGCACTACGCGCTGATGCCTATTCAGGTGCAGCAGGTAGCAAGCATCGGCTCGACTGTATTGCTGCCAGCTTCACTCGCTGCGAATCTGGGACAGGCGGGTGCAGCCTTCGGCGTATTCTTCCTGACCAAGAGCAAGACGATGAAATCCGCAGCAGGCTCCACCGGCTTCACGGCATTGTTCGGGATTACCGAGCCAGCAATCTATGGGGTAACGCTTCGTTACAAACGTCCATTTTTTGCAGGCTGTGCGGCAGCGGGTATCGTTGGGGGCTTTTACAGTCTAGTGCACGCTAGCGCCTCTGCAATTGCACTTCCAGGTGTGCTCGCACTGGGTACTTATGCGGCTGACAGCTATATCTACATTGTAATCGGGTCGATTGGAGCAGTGGTGCTGGGCTTTGTCTTTACTTTGCTGGCAGGCATTAAGGAGACAGAGGAAGGTAAGTCCGCCAAGCAGAGCTCCAGCTCAACTGGCAATGTGAATACAGAAGTAGTAAATCCTTCTACAGCGGTAAATGCTTCGACTGTAGCGTCGCATGACATGCTGATCGTAAGCCCGATGACAGGCGAGATTCACCCACTGTCTGATGTGGAGGACCAAGCGTTCGCCCAGGAGCTGATGGGAAAAGGAATTGCAATCGTACCGACAGATGGTAAGGTGTACGCTCCCTTTGACGGTGTAGTAGAGGCGCTCTATCGCACCAAGCATGCTATTGGTCTGAAGGCCGCGAATGGCATCGAGATTCTGGTGCACATCGGAGTGGACACAGTAAGTCTGAAGGGGAAGCACTTCAACGCTTTGGTGAAGCAGGGGCAAGCTATTCAGGCTGGCGATCTGCTGGTGGAATTCGAGCCAGAGAAGATCAAGGCTGAAGGGTATAACACGATTACCTCGATTGTTGTCACGAATATGCAGCAGTTCGGTGACGTGCTGACCTCTTCGAACGAAGGTCCGATTCGCGAGGGTCAGGCACTGATGAAGCTGATTCCTTAAGTCTGGATCAGGCAGTAGTAGTAGTGGCATTTTCTCAATACATGACCGGGCATTTGGTATATAATGCTTCAGCGAATTAGGTTTTGATCGCATATGATTTCAGGTTGAATGATCTAGGGAGCGTAGTGGTTAGCGGAAAGCAGGGAAGCTCTAGAGAAACGAAGTGTGCGCCTTTAAGATTGCTGTTCAACTGTTTATTATATTCGTTCCAAAGAACAGCAAGCTTAACAGTGGTCGACAGGGCTTCCCGCTTGCAGCGAGTCTATACTCACATTCGATATGGTCAATAAATAGAATGCTTAACAAATAGGAGGAGAAACATATGACTGCAACCAATTTTCCAGAAGGATTCCTATGGGGGGGAGCACTGTCAGCCTGTCAGGCCGAAGGAGCTTACGACGTGGATGGCAAGACGCTGACCATTCCAGAGGTGATGCAATTCAACCCCAAGAATGACCGTAAGGTGACCAAGCAATTGAAAATTACCATGGAAATGATTCAGGCTGCGAAGCAGGACCCGGACCCAGGGAAGTATCCCAAGCGTCGTGGTATTGATTTCTACCACAACTTCCGGGAAGATATTGCCCTGTTCGCTGAGATGGGCTTCAAGGTATTCCGTTACTCCATTGCTTGGGCTCGTGTATTCCCGAACGGGGATGACACTACTCCGAATGAGAAGGCCCTGCAATTCTACGATCAGGTCATTGATGAATGTCTGAAGCATGGGATGGAGCCTTTGATTACCATCAGCCATTTCGATACACCCATTGTGCTGATCGAGAAATTCGGGGGCTGGTATGACCGCAGAGTGATTGAGCTGTATCTGAGATATTGCGATGTTCTCTTCAAGCGCTATAAAGGAAAAGTGAAGTACTGGGTAACCTTCAACGAGATCAATATGAGTGTCAAGGCTGGTGCCAAGACGCTTGGTATTCTGGATGAAGGACAAGCTAACTACGAGGAAATGCTCTTCCAGGGACTACACCATCAGTTCGTTGCTGCGTCTCAGGCGACCAAGCTGGCTCACGAGGTGGACCCGAGCAATATGATCGGCAGTATGGTGGCCTATTTTACGACCTATCCATATACCTGCAAGCCGGAGGATGCCCTCCAGATGCAGAAGGATGACCAGATGAAGAATCAGTTCTTCCTGGATCTGCTCAATAAAGGCGCGTATCCGTACTACGCCAAGACGTATTTTGCAGAGAAAGGTATTGAGCTCCGCATCGAAGACGGCGATCTGGATAGCATCCAAGCGTATACGGCTGACTTCGTAGGCATGTCGTATTACAATTCCATGATCTCCAGCAGCGATACAGAGCAACTGGAATTGACGGCTGGTAACGTGCACAGCGTATACAAGAATCCGCATCTGCCCGAGAATGAGTGGGGCTGGCAGATTGATCCGGTCGGACTGCGCTATACGCTTAATCTGGTCTATGACCGTTATCAGAAGCCTGTATTCATACTGGAGAACAGCTCAGGCTTCTATGACAAGCTGAATGAAGATGGTACGGTGAATGATCCTTATCGTGTTGACTTCCTGCGCCAGCATATTGAGCAAATGGGTCTGGCCATACAGGATGGGGTGGAGGTCCTCGGCTACACCATGTGGGGACCGATTGACATGATCAGCTCGTCGACCTCAGAGATGAGCAAGCGCTATGGCTTCATCTATGTCGATCAGGATGACTATGGAAATGGAAGCATGAAGCGTTACCGCAAGGATTCCTTCTATTGGTATCAGCAAGTTATCAAGAGTAACGGTGCCGAGCTGTAAGCGGCATGAAGGTAGGCAACATGAAGCTCTTACAGACGATACAAAAAATACCCGCTGGTCTGCTGATTATTCCCATGCTGCTGGCAGCGGTGGTGAACACGGTCTTCCCCTCCTTCTTCCAGATGGGAGACCCGACAACGGCGCTGTTCACGAATAAAGGAACCATGGTGCTGATCGGCCTGATTCTGTTCATCTCTGGCACGCAGCTAAGGCTCAGTCAGCTGCTTGGGACGCTAAAGCGCGCGGGAGTACTATGTCTGACACGGGTCCTGATTAGCTGGCTGGCAGGCTGGGCCTTCGTAGTCTGGTTCGGAATTGAGGGCGTGGCGGGAATCTCGGCAATAGCTTTCATTGCGGTAATTACGAGCTGCAATCCGGGCCTGTATCTGGCATTAATGAATGCCTATGGGGATGATGTGGATCGAGCAGCCTTCGGGATTCTCAATCTGATTGCTGTTCCGGTAATCCCGATTATGATTCTGAATTCCGCCAGTGGCGTGGGGATTGATCTGCTAAGCGTACTTGCGACCTTGCTTCCATTTGTGCTTGGCATAGTGCTGGGAAATATAGACACGCACATTCTGCAGATGTTCGCCCCTGGGACGATGATAATGCTGCCATTCCTCGGAACGAGCTTCGGCTCGAACATTGATCTGCGCGTAGCGTTTGATTCCAGTCTTTCGGGCCTACTGTTGACGTTGCTGTTCCTGATCATCTGCATGCTTCCACTCATTGGCGTGGATCGCTGGGTGCTGCGTCGACCTGGAACGGCTGCTGCCGCTACTTGCTCGGTAGCAGGGCTCTCGTTGGTTGTACCATCCATGGCTGCTGCGCTGAATCCGGCCTATGAGCCATATGTCGAGCCGGCGATTGCCCAGATCGCCTTTGGAGTAATTCTAACGTCTATTGCCGTGCCTTACCTGGTGAAGCTAATGGCTGGAACGGGCAAAGGTAGACAGCATTGAGGTAGCAGCATTTCAGCAAGTGTCGATAAATCAGCATACGGATTCTTGTACCATGCTTGTATAAATACTTCGTATCAATAAATGAGGGCGTCCCATTAAAGTCATAATGATGACAGGGGACGCCCTCTGTCTGTGATCTCTCAGAGTTATGGATTTCACAGAGCCATGCATTTCACAGCAGTTGAAGCCGATAGATTGTGAGTATGCATGAAGGAATCCTTTGGATTAGGCTTAAATAACGAAAGACTATCGGCATATTGTAAAAAAACATATCATCATAGTAAGATTGGATGGGAGAATTCCCTAAAATTGTAGATTAATCTAGTACATCAGTATGTAAGCAGGAGTGATAGAGATGGAAGTGAAGGTAGATGATCTGAATGGGCCAGAAGTGGCTGCGCTAATTGCGGAGCATCTGGAAGGAATGCATGCTGATTCCCCACCCGAAAGTGTACATGCGCTCGGTATGGAAGGGCTCAAGCAGCCTGACATAACCTTTTGGTGTGCTTGGGAGCATGGGGAGCTGCTGGGCTGTGGCGCTCTGAAGGAGCTGGATGCCGGTCATGCCGAGCTGAAGTCCATGCGTACAGCCAAGCTGCATTTGCGCAAAGGAGTGGCCAGGAAAATACTGGAGCATATTCTTCGGGAGGCAAAAGAGCGTGGATATACCCGGGTCAGTCTGGAGACGGGTTCCCCGGAATCGTTTGTTCCTGCTAGAAAGCTGTATGAGAATTTTGGTTTTTCCTACTGTGGTCCCTTTGGCGATTATGAGCTTGATCCCTTTAGCGTGTTTATGACCAAAGAGTTATAGAGCCAGGTCATGGCTGGTCATAGGCCAAGCTGTACCACAGATGTACTGCCAATTACACTGACCTTCCGGGGATAGATATCTATGGAGCGACATGCAACATATACGTATCCCCCGGCCACGAAGGTTATCTCTTCTACAAGTGGTGCTTGGCAGGTATGTACGATCCTTTTTCGATTGAAAAGACTCCCCCTATTTCCCTTCGGTGCCAAATTCACATCATGTTAACCAAAACATCATGCCGATTTAACAGAAGCCGCCTACACTGATGTAGTGCTTATATCTTAGTGTCATTTCCTGGTGTCGGTACTCATACTTAGACGCTCCGCTATATGGTTGATTTGTCACTGTCTTGCGTAACTTGAAGGCAGGCATGCACAACACATTGCCCAAGCGGGATGATCCTCAGTAACGAGGCGGTAAAGCATACTCTGTGAGCCAGTGACGCTTGCGCAAGTGCCCCTGCTCATATGGTGTACAAGCTGTATAGCCTGGACAGGCTCCATACAGGCTCAGACATATTGTAAGCGCGTGCCAACTACAATGAATGGGAGTTGAATGAATGTACAGCAAGCAAGCAAGGCAAGCAAGACTATGGAGACAAGTAAGGGAGGCCAAGGCCATACAACGGTCCTTCCAATGGATGCTTATCTTCATCGTCATGATTACCGGAGCTATCCCCGCGGGACTCTTCGCAGATCGAGCATCGGCTGCAAGCGGTGCCCTAACGGTGGATCAGGCTCTTGCGCTGACTCCGGATGATTCCACGATATCCATTGAAGGATATGTCGTTGGCTTCTATTCAGGCACTGGCAACGTGAAGCAGTCCCAGCCTTACGGTGGGGACACCAATGTAGCTATCGCTGCAAGTGCTGGCGAGACCGATGTGAGCAAGATGATGCCTGTGCAGCTTCCTACAGGCGTACGCAGCGAATTCGGACTCGTATCTAATCCTAGTATTTTTCAGCAAAAAATTCTGATAAGCAACGGAACGTTCTCCACTTATTTCAGCACCAAGGGAATTCGCTCCACCGGAGCTACAACCTTTGCTGTGGTCGACAGCACACCAGCTAATCAGACTGCACCAGTGACGGCTTCACCGCCTTCTGGTCCAGTTCCAGTCAACACTGAGGTGAATTTGAGCACAGTTACGAATGATGCATATATTTATTACAGCACCGAATCAGGTCCGAATGCACAATTCATACTTTTTGACGGACCGATTACAGTAACAGCAGACACGTACATTCAGGCCTACGCAGGCAAGGGTGGATTGGAGCCGAGCCCGATTGCAAGCTTCCAGTACACGATTGCTGATACTACACCAGTAAGTATCACAGAGGCTAGAGCCAAGGCTGAGAATGCCCCGGTTGCCGTACGTGGAATCGTAACCTACCGTGAGGTATCTGGCGGCCAGACGAACTACTATATCCAGGATCAGGATGCAGGCATCGTCATTCGGGCCAGCGAGTCAGCCGTTGAAGTCGGCGATCGCATCGAAGCATACGGACCTCTGACGATCTTCAATGGCTTGCTTCAGATTGAAGTGAATAAGAGTGGCTTCGCCGGCGGCTATGTAAGTGTGAAGGAGCATAATCAGGATCTACCGACACCAATTCTGCTAACCTCAGCCGACTTTGCTCGTGCGGGCGATGGTAGCAAAGGTCCAGGTGGGCGTTATGAGGGTATGCTGGTAGAGCTTAGCACTACTGATATTGCCCGTAGTAGCAGCACAACCTTCTATGGCAAAGACGCACACAGTGCAGAGGAAATTACGATATACGCTAAGAATGCCCCTACAGCTCTTGCAGTGGGTAAGACTTATGAGCGCATTACAGGCGTAATGACATACCATACAAGCTATGGACTGGAATTGCTGCCACGGGATGCGTCTGACGTGATCGAACGTCTGCTGTCTGTCCAAGCCAATGTTTCGGCAGGCGGTATTGTCAAGGGTGGCTCTGTTGAACTGACCTCTCCGAAGACAGCGGCGGCGATCTATTACACGCTGAATGGGGAAGAGCCTACTCTGCAATCTGCTTTGTATACAGGCCCTATCGTTATCGAGGAAGACACCACCGTCAAGGCCATTGCTGTTATGAACAGCGAAATCAGCAGCACTTATACTTTTACTTATAAGGTTCTTCCATCCTTGGATGGTCTGCGTATCCATGACATTCAGGGCGAATCCCATAGCTCGTTATTCAATGGGTTCGAGGTGCGGGGTGTAGAAGGGATTGTTACCTCCATATCCGGTAGCTCCTTCACGATGCAGGAGCACCCTGGGCAAGAGGATAACAATGATGCTACCTCGGAAGCGATCCAGGTATATCGTCCATCTCATGGTGTAACCGTGGGAACACCGGTGAAGGTGAGCGGTCAGGTGAAGGAATACGAGCCTGCTGCGAACGAACTGAGCATCACTCAGATTGTAGCGACAGATATTCAGAAGGAGAATACGACCGTACCTTTGCCTGCACCAGTAGTAATAGGAGCAGGTGGACGGACCTTGCCGAATGTCATTGATTCCGACAGTCTGCAGGTCTTCAATCCGCAGCAGGACGCCATTGATTTCTACGAAAGCCTAGAAAGCATGCGCGTACAGGTGAACCAGCCAACGATTGTGGGGCCATATTCCAGTGAGCCAGGACTGGCAGTCGTGGTTGACAATGAGCCTAATAACCCGCTTCGTACGCCGGCAGGAGGAGTCATTCTCCGTGGAGATGGTGCAGCTGAATTCGAGAGTTCTCTGAACCCGCAGCGGATCTTCATTAGTAAGAAGCCATCTATGGCAGTCAAGACAGGTGATAAGCTGAATGGTTCAGTTATCGGAGTCTTGAACTATGCTTCGGGGAACTTCAAGATTCAACCTGAGGGCAATCTCCCAGCGGTGATCCCAAGTGACTTAAGTCAGGCAGTTACTACACTTGACCCGGCTGAAGACAAGCTGACGGTTGCCACATTCAATGTGGAGAACTTCAGCAAGAAGGATGCCGCTAGGGCACAGAAGATTGCTGCGATTATTGTGAATAATCTCAAGCAGCCAGACATCATAGGTGTCATGGAGGTTCAGGACAACGACGGCGATACGAATAGTGGGAATACAGCGGCGGATCAAAGCTTCCAGACCCTGATCGACACAATTCGGAATCAGGGCGGCGCTGACTACAGCTATACGGATATTGCCCCAGTGAACAACCTGGATGGAGGGGCACCTGGAGCGAACATCCGGGTAGGCTTCCTGTATAATCCTGAGCGCGTCAGTCTGACTGGCAATGCCGTCAAGGGCGATGCTACAACATCAGTCGAGGTGAACACAGACGGCAGTCTGTCGCTGAATCCGGGCCGAATTGCACCTGGTGATGAGGCGTTCGCTAGCTCACGCAAGCCTTTGGCTGCGGAGTTCCAGTTCAAGGATGAGCGTGTAGTCGTTATTGCCAACCACTTCAATTCCAAGGGTGGGGACCTGAAGCCATACGGTAGCGTGCAGCCAGTTGTACGGAGCAGTGAAGTGCAGCGTGCGAAGCAGGCGACTATCGTGAATGGCTTCATCAAGCAACTGGTGGACCGCGATCCGAATGTCAGAGTCGTGGCACTGGGTGACTTTAATGACTTCCAATTCTCCAGAACATTGCATCTGCTGAAGGGTCAGGAGCTTACGAACCTGGTAGATCAGCTTCCGGAGGAGAAGCGTTACTCATATATTTATGACGGTAACTCGCAGACGCTGGATCATATTCTGACAGATCGTAAGACTGCCAAGGCAGCGGCTATTGAAGTCGTGCATGTGAATGCGGATTTCGAGCAGGCTCATGGGCGAGTAAGTGACCACGATCCGTTGCTGGCGCAGTTGTCTTTCAAGGATCTTCCACAAGATGGAGATTACAAGCTGCGTGTGCTTCACACGAACGATACGCACGCCCATCTGGACAATGTGCCTCGCCGCATTACAGCGATCAACGAGCATCGCAATGATCATACCCTGCTCGTCGATGCCGGAGATGTGTTCTCAGGTACACTATATTTCAACCTGTTCAATGGATTGGCCGATCTGCGCTTCATGAATCTGTCGGGATATGATGCGATGACGTTCGGTAACCATGAGTTCGATAAGGGACCTGCCTTGTTGGCAGACTTTATCAAGAAGGCTGAATTCCCGTTTGTGAGCTCGAACATTGATTTTACAACTGATCCAAGCTTGTCTGGGCTGTACCGCAATGAGATCGGCCAGCCAGCAGCCAAGGCTACGATCTATCCTGCGATTATCAAGGAGGTCGAAGGTGAGAAGATTGGTATCTTCGGTCTGACGACTCCGGATACTGTGTCTCTTGCCTCACCTGGTGAGCATCTTGTATTCAAGAATCAGGTAGCAAGTGCCAAGGCTACGATAGATATGCTGAAGCAAGAGGGTGTCAACAAGATTATTGCTGTCTCTCATCTGGGCTACACGGTAGATCTGGACCTAGCACAAGCTGTTCAAGGCATTGATATTATTGTTGGCGGGCATTCCCATACGAAGCTGTCTGAGCCAGTAGTAGTGAATGAGCAAGCCGAGCCGACGTTGATTGTACAGACGGGTGAATACAATCAATCGCTCGGACAATTGGATGTAACCTTCGATGATGAAGGCGTATTACAGACTTGGGGAGGTTCCTTGCTGAACCTGGATCAGAAGGATGGCTCTGGAGCTTATGTCTACAAGGATGATCCGGAAGCAGCTGCTATTCTGTCCGAGTATGCTCCTCAGCTCGATGAATTCAAGAAGAAGGTTGTAGGAAGCTCTGCGGTATTCCTTGACGGTGAGCGGGCAAGTGTTCGTAAGAAGGAGACTAATCTGGGTAATCTGATGACCGACGGTATGCTTGCTAAAGTCAAAAGCATTGTTCAAGCGAATGATGTGAAAGGATATGTAGCCATTCAGAATGGTGGAGGTATTCGGGCATCCCTGCCTCAGGGAGATATTACTTTGGGTGGGCTGTTAACCATGATGCCATTCGGTAACAATCTTACTGCTCTCAAGATGACAGGTAAGGAAATTACAGCCGCCCTAGAGAATGGTGTCAGTGGTGTGGAATCTGGAGAAGGACGCTTCCCGCAAGTATCCGGCCTCCGCTTCTACTATGACTCGACGAAGAAGGGCGAGAAGATCGACTCTACAACTGGACAAGTGACACAGGTAGGCGAGCGTGTCCGCCGTGTTCAGATCCAAAATGCGAATGGCACGTATAGCAATATTGATCCTAATGCTTACTATATCGTAGCTACGAATTCCTTCATGGCTGACGGTGGTGACTTCTACCGCTCCATGAAGGCGGCGAAGGCAGATCAGCGTCATTATGAGCTGAACCTTGTAGATTACGAGGTGTTCCTGGAGCAACTGGATCGGGTAGGTGTGGTGAAGCAAGGGGTAGAAGGGCGCATCATTGATCTTAAGGGAGGTTCTCTTCCTAGCAGCGGTGGCGGCTCTGACAATTTCCATGGAAGTAACCCAGGAAGTAGCTCTGGTGGCGGTGCTGCTCCTACTCCGAATCAGCCAACGCAACCAGTGCCAACGACACCGGAACAGCCGACACCGCCAGAGGTACCAGGTGACAACGCTACACCGCCAGTCACTAACGTGAACTTCTCGGATACAGCAAGTCACTGGGCAAGAGAGGCTGTTCAAAAAGCGGTAGCGCTTGGAATTGTAAATGGCTATGAAAATGGCGAATTTCGTCCAAATGCAAAAGCAAGTCGGGCTGAATTTGTGGTCATGCTGGCCCGAGCATTAGGGCTTGAGGCTAGCAGCAATGACCTTTCCTTCCAGGATGCCAGCAAGATTCCTGCATGGTCCCGCTCATATGTGGCCCAAGCAGTACAGATGGGCATCATTAGCGGATATGAGGATGGAACCTTCCGCCCAACCGCGAATATGAACCGGACAGAAATGACGGTAATGCTGGTTAGGGCGCTTGGCTTGACGGTGGATCCGGCTGCGAAGCCAACATTCGTCGATGCAGGTCGCATCCCAGCATGGGCAGCACCATATGTAGCTGCTGCAGTAAATGCAGGTCTCGTGCAGGGAGCTGGCAACAATCAGTTCAATCCACAGGCAGAAGCTACGCGTGCCGAAGTGGTAACTGTGCTCCTGAACGCCCTTGAGACGCGTCAAGGACAATAAGCTTAGGGAAGCTCATCTCTTCTAAGGCATAACAACAACAGGATTGCATTCGTAAGCTCACTGCTTGCGATGCAATCCTGTTTGTTGTTCATCAGCTATAAACTAACTAAAAATGAGCAGTTAAGGAATACCAGACATTATAGTGCCTTCAGAGCATAATCCAACTGTACGGCTGTATCGAGCGTGGCAGGATCATCGGTCTCCTCTGCGTTGTACCAGTACAGTATCAGCACGTTTTTGTGCTCGATAGCGGCAGGTTTTTTAATGGGTAGATTGGCGGTCTGCTCATTGAAGTTGGCTAGTCCTTCCTGCCGAGCCTGTTCGGAATCGAAGACATAGATGGTGACGATCTCGTTGTTCTCTGGCTGATCGGCCGAGCCATTCAGCGTATTTCTCTGTGGCTCTACATCATTCAACACCCAGTCATTCTCCTGCGTAGCTGCGCTAAGCTCCAGCCCTTGAGTCTGAATGGCCTGCTGCACCTGATCCAGAGTTAAGATCGCAGCTTGTCCGCTATTCGTATCCTCAGTTCCGCCCGGAGTACCTGGCTCCGGTGAAGCTTCATTATCAGGAGCCTGGCCGCCGGGCTCAGTCACTACCTCCTGTCCATTTCCCTGACTCTCCTGTGCTGGTTCCGTGCCTGAATTGGAGCATGCAGCTACAAGGAGCAGAGCAGCTACGAGCATAAGACGAGCTAACCATTTCATAAATTGTACCTCCTGAAATATATAGAAAAGTTATGTTTTCATTAACCGTTTTTTCATAGTTCCAAACGTATACCTTAGCACATGATGTCAAATTGACCGAGGGTAGATAATATTCTATAATCCTTTCATATGAACTTGTTTGAGGGAGGAGAATTCGTTGGAAGACAAGGTATTGTCGAACAGCACGAATCTGGACACCCTGGTAAAGATGATTGAATTAACACTTTCTTTCGAGGACTGGAGCACGATGATCACGCATGCAGATCATCTTGCATTTTTGGCTGACAAGGCATATCAGTTGCAGCAGCGCTTCCTGAAGGATGGTATACATCCCAAGAGGCTGCAGATGAACCTGCCCCTGGTACATTACTATGGCTACAGCCATATGATGAAGGGAATTGCGTACAAGAGGATGGGAGAATATGAATTGGCCAGAGATTGTATAAGTGCCTACACCAACCTTGATTGGTTCGATGATCCGAACGATGCAGAGTACCATTTTAGAAATCGTTTTCGATCTGTAGCCAGACTACAGCTGCTGGAGCTTGAGCTATTGTCAGGCCACATTGACAAGCTTTATGAATATACCCACGCTTTGCTTGAGCACAAGCTAGACACCCTCCCTGGCCTTGTTACCCTGATCCGCATAGCCAACCTACACGATCTGCTCATCGACGACCTGCTGCCTCTTCTGGCACAATCTATTCGGCAAATCACCTCTGATCAGAAGCTTAGGCATTTATCGGCTTATCATATGTATTTATTGGAGCTCATTAAATATCATGCTTCGCGCTATCGATACGGACAAGCAATGGATCATGTACTTGAGTTACTCTCCTCTGCCATCCAGCATAATAGTGGAAATGACTTTAAGAAGAGTGTCGGATTGTTCGAGCAATATAGAATACATGCTTCAAAGGATCACATTCGGCAGTATCAGGAGCTGGTGGAATCAGCGCTAAGGGAAGTTCTGGTGTAGGTGAAGGGAACAATGGCTCGAAGTGGATAGAATAGAATCAGTGTTGAGTAAGCCGATTGCAGGAATAACTGTAATCGGCTCTTGATATTTCTCCTGTCTTTTGGCAGTGGTGAATGCGATAAATTGGGGTACATTATTTATAGGGGGTAGGAGGCTCGTCAAAGTTCTGGTACAATGATATTTTGCGTTGCAGGACTAATTGTCATCAGGAGGATTTTTACAAAGTGATAAAGGATATGATAAGTCTAACCAAGCCCAGGCTGCTGCAGTTAAATGTATTTGCCTCCTTGGCCGGCTTCTGGATTGCTTCACGCTGGTCTCTGGATTGGGGCATTATGATCTGGATGCTGATCGGTACTACCCTAACGATTGGTTCCGCCTGCGTAATGAACAATTATTGGGACTATGAACTGGATCAGCGTATGGAGCGAACACGAGAGCGTGCTGAGCCCATTGATCGGCTTTCCTTACCATTTGTCTTTGGATATAGCATTGTGCTTGGGGTCATCGGGATCGGCATTCTGTTCTTACTCGTGAATCCCGTCACAGGCTTGCTGGGACTGCTTGCCTGGCTCGTATATGTTGTAGTATATACGATGTGGCTGAAGCGTAGCTCCACCTGGAGTACCTCTATCGGCGGAATTGCTGGGTCCATGCCACCGGTTATGGGATATTGTGCTGTTCGTGGAGAGGTTGATCTAGGCGCATGGCTCCTGTTCATCTTTTTGTTCCTGTGGCAGCCGGCTCACTTCTGGTCTCTTGGTATTCGCCGGGTTGAAGAATATCGCGTAGCTGGCTTTCCATTACTTCCAGTTGTGAAGGGAGTCCGTCGTACGAAGCTGCAAATGATTCCTTATGTACTCCTGTTAATTCCTGCTGGTATTTTGCTCTTCGTGTACGGCTACCTCGGATATATTTTCTTGGTGGTGTCGGTGATCGGCGGAGTGGCATGGTTAGTTCACACGATCAGTGGACTTCGCGTGCAGGAGAATGAGCGCTGGGCCAAGGTGAACTTCATGTTCTCCGTCAATTACTTAATGGTGATGTTCATTCTAATGGTGGTTGATACACCACGTCTGTAGTGCTTATTTTCTCTTTCGCTAATGACTTAAATAATTTGCGCTTGTAGTATGAAATGTATACAACAAAACCTCCTGCACCTTGTTAAAGGAACGGGAGGTTTTGTTCATGTTGCTTATGTTGAGGTTTTATTCATGTTCATCTTATTGAGCGCTGTCGATAACCTCTTGCGGAATTGTAATGGCATCCACTGCGTTATGCTTGGAGAAAGTAGCGTCCATGGCCATGCTCATATCAAGTGCTTGACCCTCCATGCTCATGTCCATCTGCATTTTGACAGTGGAGCTAAGTGGGAAATAGGTCTTCTTATCAATTAGATAGCTGACTTCCATGTTTTTCAGATTCATTTGCTGCAGCATCGCAGTTACCTGTTCATCAGCGGCACCGCTTTGATTGAGGAATTGCTCGGCCAGGGTTTTTACGTTATCACCCGAAATCTTGGCTTCCATGAAGTATTGTCCATCCTTCTCGGAGACATTAACTTCATCAAGGATCGAGCTGAGCTGCTTGAGCTGCTCCTCAGGATTACCCTGTGCTTTCATCTGCTCAACCAATTCTGTAATGGCTGTATCAGGCAGCTTCATCCACGTTCCGGCATTTTCCATGTAGGCTGCTTTTTCAGTAATGTACTGCTTCATGGTTGTCTTCTCAGCCATGCCAGGCATCTCGGTAATAATCTCCGAATAGACACCTAATGGCTCACCTACATAATCCATGCCAATCGTCATGTTGAGCTTCTGATCCTGTGTATTCTCACCAGCGGTGATCTTCATATCCTGATTGATGCTGCTTTGCATATGGAAGCTCTTCAGATTGGCTCCCTCGGTAGTTGCTTTCTCGATCAATTCCTTAGCCGTAGGTAGTGCCTCTGCTTGAGTAGCAGTACCTGTACCTGCGGCAGGAGCCGCCTCTTGTGGCGCAGCGCTGTTGTTACCACAAGCGGTAATACTGATAGCTGCGAGCAACCCCACTGCAATTGATGTCCATTTCTTCACAAATATACCCCCTAATGTAGTTAGGGATTCTGCTTGTGTCATGTAACACTTCTTTATTCCAGACTGCCTTAATGGTAAGAGCAATAAAAGAAAACACAGAACCCACTTTATTCAGCACCACATAGTCCATTACGCCTTCAGAGAATTGAATTATTGAATAGACGACAAATCTCTTCAATGTATTCCTTACAAAGCAAAGCGTTCATGGGTATGCAAAATACTCAATACACCTAATCATAACCAATATTGGTGAAATATGCAGGAGTCTTAATTCCTAACATGGAATGTATTGTTTACGCACCGAAATAATCATACTTTTTTTTAGAATCAGGAATAATGTCCTAGAAACAGACTTTTAGTATGTATTTTTTGTAAGCTATAATAGCAGTAGGAGAGCTCGGCTTTCACAAAAGAACATTATATACGATCATGAAGATATACGATCATGAAGATACAGAAAGGGGTAAGGGTATGAGAATGGAGCCAGGAAAGACGGTTGTTGGATTTATAGGCATTGGTGTCATGGGGAAAAGCATGGCCGGGCATATCCGACAAGCCGGATATGAGCTGCATGTGTACACAAGGACAGCCTCGAAGGCGCAGCAGCTGATTGAGCTGGGTGCTGTGTGGCAGGAATCACCAGCGCGTCTGGCGGAGGTCTGTGATGTAATCATCACGATGATTGGATATCCCAAGGATGTGGAAGAGATATATCTGGGCACAGAGGGACTGGTCAAGCATGCCAAGAAAGGCGCCTATCTCATTGATATGACGACCTCCAGTCCACTTCTGGCAGTTCGGATTCATGAAGCTGCAGCAGCACAAGGACTTCATGCATTGGATGCTCCCGTATCCGGGGGAGATGTTGGCGCACGGGACGCGAGACTGTCCATTATGTGCGGCGGTGCGGAAGAGGACTTCGCAGCCGTGCTTCCTATCTTGGAGCTTATGGGGGCCAATGTGGTGCTACAAGGTAAGCCAGGAGCAGGCCAGCACACGAAGATGTGCAATCAGATTGCCATCGCGGCGGGGATGATTGGCGTGTGTGAAGCGTTAGCTTATGCTCGTACTGCTGGCCTGGATCCATCACAAGTGCTCAAAAGCATTGAATCCGGGGCTGCGGGCAGCTGGTCATTAAGCAATCTGGGGCCGCGGATGATCGCAGGTGATTTTGAGCCAGGCTTCTATGTGAAGCATTTTATCAAGGATATGGGTATCGCCCTTGAGGCTGCCAGAGAGATGAAGCTGGAGACGCCGGGTCTGGCGCTGGCTGAATCACTCTATCGTGAGCTGGCTGCCCTGGGCTATGAGGAGAAAGGCACGCAGGTGCTCTACAAGCGCTGGTTCCAGGACTAGACTAGTACTTTGACCAAATTAAAAGTGAGTGTAGAGCCGCTGTCGGCTAACGACTACGTTCTTCAGATCATTCAATATGAAGTTAGCTTCGGTATGTTACTATTAAGCGGTTAATGAATATATGTTCAGCTATACTGTGCGCCTTGGAGGACTGTGAATAGTCCCCAAGGCGTTTTGCATTTACAGTGTTTTGCATTTATAGTAATTTGCAATTGCGCAAATATGAAATGAGACAGAGCCCAGGTATTGATAAGTGACTTCAGCTAATAAGGGGAATTGGTACAAAGTTCATAAAAAAAGGCTACCACAAGCTGATATGATTTGTCGCCGCGCTGTACTATGATGCAATGAGTGCGTTATTTGTAAGAGACTACATAAGCGATACAGAGGAGAGGGTATTTGTTTTGAAGACGACAGGACATCAGGATCATAGCACAGTAGACCAATCAAGAATAAGGGCCACATTCAAAGGCAGTGCCATCGTGAAGCTCTTCATGGTAGGATTGATCATCGTTCTGCTGAATGCATGCGGTAATGGTAATGGGCAGACACTCGGTAGTCCAAGTACCGACGAGGATACCCAAGTCGGGCAGGAGACGGGTCAAGCTGCTAGTAACGATACGAAGACAGAAGACGGGACAAGTGAGACATCTGGAACGCAAGCTGCTGGAACGCAAGCTGCTGGGACCACAGCCACGGGCGCGGAGTCGGTTAGTCCATCGGGCCAGCTCGGATTGGAGACCTCGCAGGAGGAGCTTAGCTCCTATGTGGATGGGCATGGCTTCATTCGGATTAAGGAGCATCCAATCCGCCGAGTGAAGGTACAGGATACGGGCAACATCACCGTAGCCAACTTTGGAGACTCAGTAGTCAATGTAGAGACGGAGGAGCCCATCCATCCGAATTCAGATCAATATATACAGGATGCGTACACTTTCTTCACGACAGGACTTGCGCCAGAAGAGACCTATAAGACATGGAGCGAGGCTTCCAATACGGAGAGAGCGCTGGTGAAGGTGCTATTTTTGTCCAGGGAGGGCCTGCTGATCCTAGAGGAAGCCCAGCGTACCAACGACTTCACCAGTGAGTCGGCGCGTAATTCACTTCGTTTCTTCCAGGAAGCCTCTTCTATGGACTCGTGGCTCCCCAGCGGGATTACGTCCTCAGATACGATTATGTTCACTAAGTATGACACACTGACCAAGCCTGCCTGGGCGAAGCTGGCTGCTATTCAAGATCCGACAGCACAGCCCGAAGCATTCGCGGCAGCCTATCAAGAGGCAAGAGCGGAGACCAACAATATTATGGGGTTGCTCAATATTTTCCTGTCACCGAATGCACAGGAGCGCTTAGACAAGCTAGAAACTGGCGGCAAATAAGATCTATACAGATCGAACCCGTAATTGAGGAAAGGGAGCGAGCAACAGAGGGGAAGTGTAATATGTTTCATACCTCATGATTGCTACATGTATCAATAAAAAAGATTTTAGTTAGCTGGCTAGCATTATCTAGCCAGCTATTTTTGTCTCAGGAGAAGGAATTCGAGAAAAATCTGACGATCACAGCGATCGGGAGACTATCCTGACCACGAAGTGAAATGATGTAAAAGGTTTCTGAGAAATTACGTCGAAAGACGTTTTTTTTTGTTTGTTTAGGAAATTATGCTCGATTCAAAAATGTGGATAACTGACCGAAGTAATAAGGGGAGGGGTTAGGATGAGCGAAAAGCCGGAAACTGTGAAAAAACGAGGGATCGTTAAACAAATTCTAAAGGACCATTTCCATGGATTCTGGCAGTTGCATGCCGACCTATTTCCTGAAGAACTGAGGGAAGATATCCAAACCACGGTGAGAAAAGCAATACGCTACGGGACGCAAGATATGGGGTATGCCCGCTATGAATGCTTGGGCTGCCGAGAGGGAGAACCGGAGCCTGTATTGATCTGTTTTACTTGTAAAAGTCGATTTTGTCACGGATGTGGAAAAAAGTATACGGATGAGTGGGCGGAGAAGCAACAGGAGCGGATTTTGAATGTCCCGCATCGACATACCGTATTCACGGTACCAAAGGAGCTCAGGAAGGTCTTCTTTGCAGACCGAAAGAAGCTGAACGAGTTGAGCCAGAAAGTAGCCCAGGTGATTCAGCATTACTATCGCCGGAGGAACAAAAGCAAGCAGTATGAAGTCGGAGTCATTACAGTCATCCATACGTTTGGGCGAGATCTCAAATTCAATCCGCATATCCATGCCTTAGTGACGGAAGGAGCATTAGACAACACGAAGCAATGGAAGCGTGTCGACTATATCTCGTTTAGCTACCTGAGAAAGTCGTGGCAGAAGTTGCTCATGGATCTAATGTTGAAATGGTTTCCGAATGACGAGAAAGTGAAGGGATTGGTAAACGACTTGTATAGGCGCTACAAACATGGATTTTACGTGAATGCAGAGCAGCGAATGAAGGATGCCAGAGGAGCGGCCAAGTATATCGGGAGATATTTGGCAAGGCCCGCAATCGCGGAATACCGGATCGTGAGTTACGATTATCACAACGTGCATTACTGGTATGAAGATCACCAAACGGGCAAGCGAGTGGATGTGAAAGCGCCAGTATATCGATTTCTGTATGATTTGATTCAGCATATCCCGCCGAAACATTTTCGCATGGTGGGCAGATATGGACTTTACAGTCGGAGTAAGAACAAAGATGCGCAGAAAATCATAAATTTGTGGCGATTTATGGTCCATAAGCAAATCGAAATGGTATTTGAGAAGCCGGAAAAGAGGAAGAAGACGTACCGGGAGAGAATGATTGAAACGTATGACCAGGACCCAATACAGTGTCCTTGCTGCAAGAACCGGATGGAGCTTGTGGTTATTTGGCATGGGCAGTATGGCCGCATTTATTACTACAACGAGGAATGGGAACGAAACCAAGAGAAGCGATGGGGGGCTAAGTCCTATGAGCAAAGGAAAAAAAGAAAAGAACAAGGACAGTCAACAAAAGCAGGATAAGATTTACTGGGACGGTCCAGAAATCGATCTTTCCTGCTTCGATAACGATGAACCAGAAGTGTTCATTGACTATGTTTGCGTGGAATGTGGATGTATCGACCCCGTGCCTGAATTTATTGTTGCTGAGTGCGCCTATGATTTGGAACCGGGAGAAGAACCGGAGTTTTTTTGCCCGGGATGCAACGGAACCTTGGTAAGAAAAAAAGAGCCAACGGACAATTGATCCGTTGGTGAGCATGATAAGTCACCCGCCAAGGTGATTTTGTTCTTGAAAGGAGAGAGACCAGAGCCAAGGAATTCGCTGAAGATGCCGTTCTGCTCAAAGCCATGCAATTTACTCTGGGAATGCTGTTCGCTCCCGGTTATTTCGAAGATTCGTACGATTTAAAGGAGGACAATACTCATTAAAGAACGATCGTTCAAATTTATTCTTGACCGACCGTTCTTAAAGTGATAAAGTTGTTTCGGGAAGGATTCACACATTCAAGAACGGTCGTTCCAAAATATTCTTGACCGATCGTTCTTGAATGGCAGAATTTTCTTTGAAAGAAGGGTTATGGATGGTCAGGTTAAAAGAGTTTGATGAAGATGCTGTTTTGCTTAAAGGCATGCGGTTATTCTGGGACCAAGGGTATGAGAAAACATCCATTCAGGAATTAGTATCACATATGGGGGTTCATAAAGGGAGCTTGTATGATACCTTTGGCGATAAGAAATCCTTGTATATCAAAGCATTGAAACGCTATAGTGAAAGGTTAGAGCAATCGTATAAACTTCGCATAGATGGCCTTTCTGCCAAAGAGGCAATCCGAATGCTATTTGAAAGGGCAATTCATCCGGGGGAGGAGTTTCCTGTTGGCTGCTTCATAGTGAATACCGCGGTTGAGTTGGCCAAGCATGATTCAGAGGCAAGAGAATGTGTTCATCAGTCTTGGGACTACACGGAACAGTTAATACGTGACCTTATCATAGAAGGTCAACAATCGGGTGAACTTTCTAAGGCACTCAACGCAGAATGGCTTTCTCAATATTTTAACAATGCACTGATAGGACTTCGCGTTATGGTCAAAACAATAACAGACAGAGAAAAATTAAGTAAGATTATTGAAATGAATATGTCTGTATTAAAATGATGAATGGGAGGGAATGCATACTCATGACGAAGATATGTTAAAGAGCATTGGGCCAGCATGGATAAAACGATAACTGACAGGGAAACATTCACAATGGAAGGATAAGCCATAAACAGCATTAAGGATTAAATACTATTGATAACTACAAAAAGGAGTGCATACTCATGACAAAAGTGTATGATAAAACAACGACAGGACTTCTATTGGTTGATCCGTATAATGATTTTTTGTCAGAGGAAGGTAAGCTTTATCCTCATACGAAAGAAGTATCGGAATCCGTAAACATGATCAAACATCTAAAAGAGACCGTTGAAGCTGCACGAAAGGCCGGCATCCGCGTTTTTTATGTGCCTCATCACAGATCTGAGCAGAATGATTTTGATACTTGGCTGCATCCGACACCTTATCAACTTAATGCAAAACAAGGTCAGGTGTTTGCTAAAGATTCATGGGGAGGGGAGTTCCATCAAGATTTCCAGCCTCAACAAGGCGATGTGATTATTAAAGAGCATTGGGGCAGCAGTGGATTCGCGAACACAGATCTGGATCATCAGCTTAAGATGCATGGCGTGCAAAAAATTATCGTTGTCGGCATGTTAGCCAATACTTGCATCGAAGCAACCGCGAGATTCGGCATGGAGCTCGGCTACAATGTTACGCTCGTCAAAGATGCGACATCGGCTTTTACAAAAGAGGCGTTACATGCAGCTCATGAAATTAACGGCCCTACATTTGCCCATGCAATACTCACAACGGAAGAACTTCTTGCCAAACTATAAAATTACTGGCTTTTCAAGAATTAATAAAAAACGACGGATAATATACAAACCAAAGTGTAGGTATAGATAAAGTGTCTCAACATGAATGACAAAGTTGTAATGCCGGTATGGACTTTCGGGCTGTTCATTGTGCTAATGAACACGATGATGTTTAAATGTCTCTACTCCGAGCATTATTCGGGATATTGGCGTTTCGGCGTCCCTCGGTTCATGGGTTATTTCAAGTTACTCGATTAGTTATGCCTTATCGACCATGATCTACAGTAGGCTTTCCGACGTACTGCCGATCCGAAGACTATTGACAGTTGGATTAGTAATATTGGGTCTCGCATCTGTCTTTGGCATCTTTGTTACGAATTTTCAAGCACTATTGTTTGCTAGAATTGCGCAGTCTGCCGGCGCAGGTGTGACGGCGGGACTCGGTCAAGTTATCGCTAGCCGGTATATTCCTTATGAAAGACGAGGCCGAGCAATCTCTATGATCTCGGCAGGAGCTGCCATGGCATTCGGTCTGGGGCCGATTGTCGGAGGGCTAATCGGCTGGAACGAGTTATTCGGCTTCACGGCCCTTGTGCTTGTGCTTCTTCCGGTTTTGCTGCGGCTGCTTCCCAAAGAGCAGCCAAAGCCATTCCGGTTTGATATGCTGGGTGCCGTTCTGATAAACAGGAGCTAGATATACAGATTGCGTTTCGCTAGAAAATCATGCTGTTTCTGAGTATTCAGGAGCAGCATGAATTATTTTAGGAACCTTTTCGATTTGCAGAATGAATGATATTTTTGCATGAAAACATTTATAGCTCAAGAAGCATAAAGCGAACTGTAGAAGAGCAATGTGTCCAGCTTTTGTAGCTAATGGAAAGTACTCGATTATCGGGAAATGAAAAATTGGAACTTGAACCGGTTGTTGTTTGCTTCAGGCTCCTATGATTTTACTTTAATTTCAAATATGCCACACACCATAATGGGCATCCGTTATCTAGAAACGGTATGTCCATTTTTTTAGAGTAGGAAGAGATGACTGCTTACCTAAATATCCTGTGTGTGACTCATATGAAGTTCCTAAGCACCGCGATTCGACCTATTGGTTAAATGTTTCTGCTTATCAGAGAGCAGTATGTTTAGTGTAGGGAACATTACATTACTGCAAGAAGAGCAGTGTTCTATCCATTCGTTCAAACGTCAAATCGCATTATATTAGGATTATAAAAATAAAGGAGCTGAAGGCTGTGCGTGCAAGAAGATTTTTTAATAGTGAGGGGATTGCCTATTTTTTTCTAAGTCCCTGGATGTTAGGGATGGTTGCTTTTACTCTTATTCCCGTCATTGCGTCAACTGCATTGTACACCATTATCATCTTAAAAGTATGGCAATTTGGCTCACCGATGATTATCTTTTTAGCAGGCCTGCAGCAAATTCCGACAGATCTATATGAAGCCGCTTCCATAGACGGGGCAGGAAAATGGTCTCAATTTACCAAGATTACAATTCCACTCCTAACGCCAATGATATTCTTCAATATGATAATGCAAATTATTTCATCATTCCAGGCATTTACTCCTGCTTATGTAATAAGCGGCGGGAACGGAGGGCCTTTAAATTCAACATTATTTTATACTCTGTATTTGTATCAAAAAGGTTTTGTAAGCTTTCAGATGGGATACGCCTCTGCATTGGCATGGATACTGCTCATCATTATCGCTATATTTACGACAATAGCTTTTGTTAGCTCCAAAAAGTGGGTTCACTACGAGAAGTAAAGGAGGTGCCGTATGGGAGAAGTACTTCCGCACGAACTTTCTCGCCGCCAACGCCTTAGCCAAGTTTTATTTACCTTCCATGCTGAGTCGCGAATATGGCCGTATTATCTTCATCGCGAGTGAGGAAGCCGTTATGCCTTCTGGACAGATGCCTCAATACGGTGTGACCAAATCCATGCTGTTGTCATTGTCCAAGCTAACCCGTGGCGCCGAAGTTACAGTGAACACGATCCTGCCGGGACCGACCCTCTCCGAGAACGTGCTGGAGATCATCGAGAGCATTTATTCGAACGAAGAGATGACCTTCGAGGCTAAAGAGAAAGACTTTATGACGAAAAACCTGCCTCAATCCGAAATCGGGCGGTTTATCAGACCAGTGGAGATTGGCCGATTGACTGCTTTCATTTGCAGCCCGATGGGCTCCGCCTTCAAAGGATCCCCGATCCGAATAGATGGGGGAATGGTACCGACAATCTTTTAATTTTTTTGCGTGCTGATCAGATAAAGAGAGTGAGCTCCCTCACAGGCATTGGGCCGGCGGGGGAGCTCGCTGTCTTTCTCTAGAGCTTTATTTGGATTCAATTCGACCAATTGAATGGGTCGTCTCAGACAAAGCCTGTTTCACTGCCGACCAGCTGGACTGCTCAATATCGAGTACATGTCGAAGGTAAGCCCATGTATCCTTCTGGATCAGGGCAACTCGTTCTGGGTTTTCGTCTGTTGTTTCTTTAACCTCGTAACCAGCGATCCCTCCAAGTGAGTGTTCTGCACCAAATAGGGTGAGCAGGCTCTCAGCTCCCGGGCTGAGGAAGTAAGGGTCGGTCATCCAATCCGGCCCGCGAACGGTCAGCTGATACTTGTTAGGAGTGTCGTCCTGATCCCCGACGACCACGAGGGTGGGCTTGGTCATGTGCTCGAAGCTCACGTTCAGATGCGGCATCTTCTCGGCCGCGAACGGTGTCAGGCTGTCCCCACCTTGCCCAGCGGTGGCGAATAGCACGCTGCTTTGATGCGCGAGTCGGACAGGTCCTCTTCCTTATTAGTCTCGGGGTTGAGGACGCGCAAACCTAACAGGTTGCCCGCCGTTTGGCCGCCGAAGGAGTGTCCGGCTGGTGGCGATGCGGCTTCGGTCAAGGCGCCCGCTGAGGCCGGGAACGGCAGATTCCAGGAGATCAAGCTGATCAAGGATGCGCTTCATGTCTTCCACTCGGAACCGCCATATCCGTGGTGTGCGAGGATCGCCCTGAGGGAGACCCAATGTCCTCGAGTCGAGATGGGTAGGTTGAATGACCACAAAGCCGTGTGCAGCCCAGAAGTCAACCAAGGGGCCATAACCTTCCAACGATGAGCCAGAGCCGTGTGAGAAAACAATAATAGGCAAGTTACGACCGGTCGTCGGTGCGGAGACTCTCACTTGCAGATTCTCGCCACGGCCTGGGGCTGAAAGCACGATCGGCTTCACCGAGACGACTGGAGAGGGTGCGGTAATCTTTAGTTCCATAATAAATGTTCCTGCCCTTCTTAAGATAGATTTTTACCGGGAGTTTTCTCCCTGTCAGATCCCATAATTAAAGTTGGAGTCGAATCCAAGTCAAGGGGCGAAAACAAAAAAGTCGATTAAGGATAAATGATGGAAATAAGTTTGACTTGGAGTATGCTCCAAGATGTATAATGCTCAAAACGGCAACTTAGGGAGGAGACATAATGGAAGAACTAGCGTTTACGATCAAGCAAGTCGCAGAGCAAACCGGTATTTCCGAGGACACAATCCGCTATTTCGAAAACATTATGTTGCTACCTCGGGCAGAACGGAAGGAAAACGGACATCGCTTCTATCTAAAAGAGGACATTTTTAGGATTAAGCAAATAACCTGCCTCAAAAAAACGGGAATGTCGCTCGAGGCTATGCGGCCATTTTTGGCTGCCTCAGTCAACTCCGATTCCGTTAATTATCCTGAACTGATGGATCAATTAAGAAGTCAACGTGAACATATTATGATTCAAATCTCCTCACTTCAGCAGATCGTTGATTTTATTGACATAAGGCTGAAAGAAGGCAGGCCTCAATAATTAAAGCTCGATGCGGGCTTTTTTATGGGAACTACATCTCAAAGATCGAATCATTGAAGGATTGGTACGGATTTTTGAACACTTTGGATAGGGGACAGAAATTATAATAATAAATGGTAATTCAGTATGGCGTGATAGGGAGGCGCGCTCCGGCAGATTGGCAGCATCTATTTTTGTAAGCGCAAACATTTAACGATTGTTCAGAATGAATGTACCTTGGACCATGACTATACTTGGAAGGAGACTGTACATGAAGAAGCGAACAAAAGGAGCTGCGCAAAAAATAGCGATCATTGCTGTAAGCGCAATCATGATTGTGACTGGTGTGGGAACTGGGGGACAGCCGGCGGCAGCCAGTACCGAGGGGGCTGGGGAGACAAGGATGAAGCAGATGGAATATCTGAACCGCGGACTAGTCGCGGCCACAACGCCGGATGGGGCTTTCTTAAGCTGGCGTCTGCTCGCGAATGAGGCTACGGGCTATACAGCCTCTGGCCTAAACGGACCTGGCTTCTATGTATACCGGGATGGGGAGCGGATTGCTTATGTCACGGACAGCACTAATTATCTGGATCGTGAGGGAACACCTGAGTCGCAATATTCCGTATCTGCTGTCGTATATGGCGCGGAAGCTGATCCGACGGGCATTACCGGGGATGTGTATGGTCTGGAGCTGGAGAGAAGTTCTGTGGTACAGCCCTGGGACGGCGAGTACATGGACCTTCCACTGCAGAAGCCGGACGATGGCGTCACGCCAGCAGGAGAAGCCTATACCTACTCGGCTAATGATATGAGTGTAGGAGACGTAGATGGTGACGGAGAATACGAGTTATTCGTGAAGTGGGATCCTTCTAATGCCAAGGACGTGTCCCAGAAGGGCTACACGGGGAATACCTACATTGATGCCTATCGGCTGGATGGTACCCTGCTGTATCGTATTGATTTGGGGAAAAATATACGTTCAGGGGCCCATTATACGCAATTCATGGTCTATGATTTTGATGGGGACGGAAAGGCAGAACTGATGTTCAAGACGGCCCCGGGGACGAAGGTAATTCCTTATGATGCGCAAGGCCGTGCAGGCAAGGCGCGTTATATTACAATGCCCAAGTCGGATATCAAGGCAGGCTACAGTCATGAGGATGACTATCGTATGAGTGCACAGGATTACTATGAGCATGTAGTAAATATGTTCATGAACTGGCATCGTCATGAAGAGGTCCTTAATGGGAACTGGCCAGCAACCCTGGAGGAGAGCTTCGGGATTGAGCCAAGATACAATTACCCACTCTCCCGTGCAGATGCTGAGAGCCTAGCCGACTATTTCATGGATGAATACGCTCCTTCCCGTAGTGCGCGCAATGAATTGCGAAGCTTCGAGGGCTTCATCCTGGAGGGGCCGGAGTATCTAAGTGTATTCGAAGGACTCACAGGCAAGGAGCTGCAGACGATTCCATTCAAGGTAGGACGTCATGATGATGGTCTGATGTGGGGAGATTATGCCATGAGCCGCATCGAACCGGGTAATCGGGTGGATCGCTTCCTGGCAGGAGTGGCCTATCTGGATGGCGAGCATCCATCGGCTGTCTTCGCACGCGGCTATTACACCCGTTCCACGCTGGTAGCGTACCGTTGGGATGGTGAGCGTCTGAAGGAGGATTGGCTGGTGGACAGCGGCTGGACGCCCATGAGCAATCCGTTCAATGACGGACCGCATGGCGTCAATGGCACGGACCCTGAGTTCGGGACACTGACGACACAAGGCGCCCATTCCCTCAGCGTGGCGGATGTGGATGGTGATGGCAAGCAAGAGATTATATTTGGCTCCGCCACGATTGATCATGACGGCTCCCTGCTCTATAGCTCCATGGATGTCATGCCTCCAGAGAGCGCTACTCCAGGGACGACAGCACGGCTCGGCCATGGGGATGCGTTGCATGTCGCAGATATTGACCCGGATCGTCCGGGGCTGGAGATCTTCATGGTGCATGAGGGAGGTCCCTATGCCCCGTATGGCTATTCCCTTCGGGATGCTAGAACCGGTGAAGTCATCTATGGCGGATATACAGGCAAGGATACCGGACGCGGCATGGTTGGGGATGTAGACCCTTCGCATCGTGGGCTGGAGACCTGGGCTGTCCAGCTTCGCACCGCTGATGGGCAGCAGATCAGTACGTCCATTCCGGGTACGAATATGAATATCAAATGGGCCGCCAACATGACGACACAGATCGTGAATGGCTCACTGGAGAACACGCCGACTATCGAGGACTGGCAACGGGGAACCTTACTGACGGCAGCAGGGACACGCACCAATAATCACACGAAGGGTACACCATCCCTGGTAGCCGACATCTTCGGCGATTGGCGGGAGGAGCTACTCGTGCGCACAGCCGACAGCTCGGCCATCCGCATTTATATGAGTACCGAGTTAACAGATCGAAAGCTGTATACGCTCATGCATGATGCGCAGTATCGAACAGGAATCGCATGGCAGAATTCGGGCTATAATCAGCCATCCTATCCAAGCTTTTATTTTGCTTCAGATACCGAGTGGTCTAATGTACCTCTTCCACAATTGCGGGCTCCGGGAGCACTGCATGGAATGGGTGAAGCGCTGAAGCAATTCAAGGCCTCGGGTGAAGTCGATGAGAAGGTGTCTCGTAAGCTGGAGCAGCGTCTGACTCAGGCACAGCGACAGCTGGAGCGAGGGGAGCTTGGCAAGGCTCAGGAGCATGTGCAGCAGATGATCCGACTGCTGGAGAAGAGCAAAAAGCCACAGGACATCTCCGTGCGTGCTGAGCATAGCCTGCTTCGATATACAAGTCTGTTCTTGGGGTTGAAGTAGATCGGGTACGTGCCCATGTGACACCAGTCTGATCGCCTAATGATTCATTAGTATCTTCCGGTAGATATGGCTTTGTTGCCACGACTATCTGCCGGAAGTTTTTTTGCAATTTCGAGCGAAGATCCTGCCAAATGCAGAAAATCACAAAAATATGGGGTATATTAAACTATACATATTTAGCATTTTGCATAAATATTTAATGAGCTATTTAGTCTGCAATATTTAACCTGCAATATCTAGTCTCCAGTTATGTTCGTGATATCTAATTTCTTCTCAACAGTATATCGCATTACATAGTTAACCGAGTGATGCAATATGCAGGTACGAATCACAGAGTCCGACAAAGGACGGAAAATTCCGGTTTTGGAGGAATGACTGACTATGGTACTCATATTTACTTTTTTGAAAAAATACCGGATAGCTTCTTGTGTGGCACTGAGTATGATGCTGATCGAGCTGATTGTAGAGCTACTGCAGCCCTGGATCATCTCCAAAATCATTGATGAGGGAATCCGTCAGCAAAATGCGCAGGTCGTATGGATGTGGGGTGGCATCCTGACTGGTGGAGCGCTATTGGCGTTCGCAGGGGGTGTATTTGGCTCTTTCTACGCATCACATGCCAGCCAGGGAGTCGGCTACGATCTGCGTGATCGCCTATACCGCAAGCTGGAATCGCTGTCATATGCGGCGTTCAGCCGCTTTGCTGTGTCCTCGCTCATTACGCGTCTGACAGGTGATGTCACGCAGCTGCAGGAGACGATCTTCATGAGTCTGCGTTTCATGTCACGGGTGCCGTTGATCGTGATTGGGAGTGTCATCATGTCGCTATTGGTCCATTTTAAATTGGGGCTACTGTTAACGGTGATGGTTCCCATCCTGATCGTAATCCTGACCATCGTCATGAAGCGAGCGGCATTGTTGTATCGGAGCGTCCAGCGCAGGCTGGACAAGGTGAATGGAGTCATTCAGGAGAATCTCAGCGGGATTCGCCTCATTCGCGTATTTGTCCGCATGAAACATGAATTGGGCCGCTTCGCAGAGCATAACCGCAATCTGATGCAGGGAACGATGTCTGCCTTGCGATTCACGGAGACGACGATGCCCTTCGTGCTGTTCCTGATGAATCTGGGCATTATCGGTGTGCTGTGGCTGGGAAAAGCGGATATTGCAACCGGAGATGCTACGATTGGCGAGGTCGTGGCGGTCATTAACTATATGCTGCGGACAATTGGAGCCTTGTCAGCCTTGTCCTGGATTGTATCCACGTATTCCAGAGCTGGAGCGTCCGCGCAGCGGATTGGCGAGGTGCTGTACGCTGAGGATCTCGCTCCAGAGAGCTCGCATTCTCAAGAGAACTCGCATTCTCAAGAAAACTTGTATTCTCAAGAGAACTTGTATTCTCCAGTGAGCCTTGCTCCGGAGAACCATGCTACAGCAAACCCTTCGGATGGCGTTGCTCCGAGTTCTGACGCTAATGGTACAGGAAGGCCGGGGTCTGTGACAGGGTCAGCGACATCAATTGGGGGAGAAATTACCTTCGAAGAGGTAAGCTTCAGCTACCCTGGAAGCGATCTGCCTGTCCTGCAGAATATATCGTTCCAGGCGGGGGCAGGGCAACGGATCGCCATCATGGGGGCTACGGGCTCAGGCAAGACTTCCCTGGTGCAGCTCATTCCCCGCTTATACGAGGAGACTGAGGGTACAGTGTGCCTTGACGGGCATCCGGCGCGGGAGCTTGATGTGCACCGGGTAAGAAGCTCTATTGGATATGTGCCACAGGAGGTACTGTTATTCTCGGGAAGCGTACGCGACAACATTGCTTGGGGTAATCCAGCGGCGTCAGCTGTGGAGATTGAGCTCGCAGCCCGTCAAGCCCAGATCCATGAGACGATTGAGCGTCTACCCCAAGGCTACGATACGATAATCGGACAAAAAGGCGTGAATCTGTCCGGCGGCCAGAAGCAGCGGCTATCCATTGCCCGGGCGCTGGTCCGCAGACCGGCGATTCTTATCCTGGATGACAGCACGAGTGCGCTGGACGTACAGACCGAGAGTGCTCTCCTGCAGGAGCTTAAGGAGTTGGCGTGCACTACGATTCTCATTACGCAGAAGGTCAGCTCGACGGCCTCAGCAGATCTGATTCTGCTGTTGGATGAGGGACGGCTGATGGAGAAGGGGAGCCACCAGGAGCTGATGAAGCGCTCATCATTATACCGTACCATTTATGATTCACAGCATGAGGAGGAGGAGCAGCATGTTCAAGGCGTTCGTTGAGCCTTTCCGTCATCCACGACCTGTATTAGAGCCGGGTGCAGGACAGGCAGCAGGAACTGGCCGAAGAGGCAGACCGGCCAAGGTCAAGGACTGGTCTGCTACGTTGCGAAGATTGTGGACCTACCTTGCAGCGCGCCAATTAAAGCTGTTCTGGGTGCTATTCATGGTGGTGCTTAGCTCGGGCCTTGCACTGCTAGGACCTTATATGGTTGGGGTGGCAGTGGATGACTATCTGCAGGGTGCGGGTAGCTGGAGCTGGGGGTATTATCTCTTGGTGCTGGCTCTCGTCTACGCTCTCGTCTCGATCACGAGCTGGCTGCAGAGCATCTGGATGATTGGAATTGCCCAGGATACGGTATATCGGCTCCGGTATGATCTGTTCTCTCATCTACATAGACTGCCGGTTGCTTATTTTGGCAAGCGCCAGCAGGGGGAGATCATGAGCCGCCTGACCAATGACATTGAGAATGTCAGCTCAACGCTGAACAGCTCGGCTATTCAGATCTTCTCGAGCGTTCTTACCTTGCTCGGTACGCTTGGTGTCATGCTGTGGCTGAGTCCGTTGCTGACACTGCTCACCTTCATTGTCGTGCCTTTGATGTATATGGGTATGCGCTGGATTACGCGCAGGACAGGGCCTTTGTTCAAGCAGCGCCAGCGCAATCTGGGCGATCTGAACGGCTACATTGAAGAGACATTGTCAGGACAACGGCTAATCAAGGCCTTCTCTCAGGAGCAACGGGTCATACGTGAGTTCGGGCAACTCAATGACCGTATCCAGTTGTCTGGCTTTTGGGCGCAGACGATCTCCGGCTTCATTCCGAAGCTGATGAATGGACTGAATAATCTCAGCTTTGCCATTGTGGCAGGGATCGGCGGGATTCTGGCTATCCATGGAGCTGTGACAGTAGGTATCATGATTGTATTCGCCGAGTATGCTCGCCAATTCACACGACCATTGAATGATCTGGCGAATCAATGGAATACGCTCCTGTCTGCTCTGGCTGGAGCAGAGCGTGTATTCGAGGTGCTGGATGAGGAGGAGGAGGCTGGTGACGAAGGAGGCTCTACGGTGATCTCCAGCGTTCAGGGCGCTGTTCGCTTTCAGGAGGTAACGTTCTCCTACGACAAGGACAGCGGTGTAACGCTGAAAGACATCACCTTCGAGGCACAGCCTGGGGAGATGATTGCTCTTGTCGGTCCTACCGGAGCTGGTAAGACGACTTTGATCCAGCTAATATCCCGCTTCTATAATCCTGACGCCGGAACAATAATGCTCGATGGGCGGAACCTCGGAACGATCACCCGCGAGAGCCTGAGGTCTCATATGGCCTTCGTGCTGCAGGATTCCTTCCTGTTCGAGGGGACCATTCGGGAGAATATCCGTTATGGAAGACTGGATGCGACCGATCGGGAGGTGGAAGAGGCTGCACGTCTGGCGAATGCCCATTCCTTCATTGCCCGATTACCGCAGGGCTATGACAGAATGCTGCGGGCAGATGGGAGCGGAATTAGTCAGGGGCAGAAGCAGCTGCTAGCCATTGCCCGTGCCATGCTGGCTGATCCTGCCATTCTCGTCCTGGATGAGGCGACCAGCAGCATAGATACTGTTACCGAGATCAAGATTCAGGAAGGGCTTCGCCGTCTCATGCAAGGACGGACCAGCTTTGTAATAGCCCATCGGCTGAATACCATTCGCAGAGCTGATCGTATACTGGTTCTGAAGGACGGGAGATTGATTGAACAGGGGACCCATCAGGAGCTCCTGGCCGAAGAAGGCTTCTACAGTCGCCTGGTCTCTGGTCAGTTGGAGAGTTAACATTAGGTAGGCTGCGGTAGACTTATTAAGCAGAGCAACGATGTCCCTGTGATGGGCGAATTGGTGCTCTGCTAATTTTTTTATGACCCTTCCTGTAAGCCCGCGCGTAAGAAGCCACTCATTCGGTTCTGTTCAGAATCGGTTCAGTACGTCCTGATAAAATAAGTGCCACAAACATAATTCAGACAGCTAAGAGTTCGCTATGCTCGGGTTCAATGGGTGAGTACGGCATGACAATATTATGTAAAAGGACGGACAGGGCTAATATGAGTAAAAGTTCATACAGCTTGGCGTTGTTGTCGGGGAAGACTGTGGAGGAGCATTGTACGGAGATTACACAAATTTATCGAAGGTACAAGTTCATGAAGGATGAAGATCTGCACAAGATCATCCGTTCAGCACAGCAGGAGCCGGAGTCAGCACAAGATAATGAATGGCGTTACATGGTATTCGCTGCAGCAAAAGAGGCCGTTCGAAGGGTAACAGGGCTGGAGGTGCATGATGTTCAGCTCTCGGCAGCCTGGTTCATGACGGAAGGATATTTCATCGAAATGAGATCGGCAGAGGAGAGGCTGCTAGTCTCTTTTTTGGCATCAACCTGGTTAGCTGTACAGGGCTGTGGAGCTCATATTATGGCTGTCAGTGACGAGGAAGCCTTCCAGGATTATAAAATGCTGTGTCCGATCTTTGAGTTACTTGGATTGCAAGCAGGTATGAGTTACCCGCAAGGAACTGTGAAGCAGAAGCAGCAGGCTTATTTGGCCGATGTAACGTTCGGCGGTTTTCGTGAATTCATGGCCGATTATCTGCACGATCATCTAACGATTCAGGACAGGGAGCGTATTCAGACCTTTCACCGATATGCGATTATTCATGATGCTGAATCTGTGCTGATTCGTCACATGCTGAGCCCCTTGATTATGCAAAGGCAAGGATATGGGAAAGAGGACGGAGAGCATCTGTTACGTTCAGAAATGACGATAGCTCACTATTACAGACAATATACGCATGTATGTGGATCAGCGGCTGTATTGACTCCTGATGAGGAGGAGCTTGCACGTATCTATGATGTTGAATGTGAGATCATGCCTTCCTCGCATCTACGCCAGCGTGCGCTCACAGAGGAGATTGTTCGCCACCACCGCTCAGCCGCTCAGATGACCTGGAACAGACCGGGCTACCAGCCTGAGTCATCAGACAGTCTTCGGGCAGCTGGACTAACTTGTCTTGCATTCAAGCCAGATGAGGAGAAGGAGCATGCCGAGAGGATCTTCAAGCAGCAGCAGGAGGAGCTCTCCTTCCATCTGCATCGACTCGCGCGTACCAAAGAAATGAGGGCGCGCGCAGCTGCATTGGATGAGCCATTATATAATCATCGTTCTAAGATATATAGCCGAAGAGATCAGATGTGGGAGAAGAAGTCTGTCGCAGGTCATCTTCATGGACATATGAAAAGATATATACAGAGGTATTCGGGGCAACGCAGTAGCCTGCAGCTTCAATTATTTAACCTGGGGCTTGAGTTGCTTGAGGATCGACATCCAGTGCTACAAGAAGAGCCGTTAACGACTAGTGAGCTTATCGAGACCTGGGATGATCTGTGGGCAGCCATGCTGCGCAGAAATGGTGCCTCCAGGATGCTCATGCACTGTCGGGAACAGTACATGCGTATGCTGGATAAGCATTGGTCGCTATATACGGAGAGCTTGCTGGAGCTCAAATGGGGAATGACGCAAGGGAAGGAAGAACGTCAGGGTGTAGCAGAGGCTTATTCTCAGGCAGCTGAGCATTTCTTTCAGCAAGCGGATCAGGAGTGGAACGGAGACTTTGCCTCATGGATGCTGGAGACCGCATTGCCGTCCTTTTTGGAGCATGGCTTCAGCTTAGCGTGAACCTGCCTAGCCTGAACTTCTGCCCGAATCGGACAAGCTCGTGTATACTGTAACCATACAGCGACGAACTTAGGAATTAACTGAAAGTGTTGCTAGGATTCATGATGGAGGTTATTACATGACTACACGAATCATTCTGGACGTCGATACAGGAATTGACGATTCACTCGCTATTGCCTACGCTGCAAGCTCTCCAGAGCTCGAACTAACCGGAATTACGACTACGTACGGGAATATCTCGCAAGAAGAGGCTACACGTAATTCCTTGATATTGCTGGAGCTGCTGCGTCACGATGCACCGGTGTATCCGGGAGCTGCCAAGCCTTATGCCCGAGACCTGTTCAAGCCTTATGCCCGGCATATTCATGGGGAAGATGGCATTGGCAATCAACTGGATGGGGAGCCGATCAGGAAGGCGGAGGAGAAGCATGCAGCTGACTTCATTATTGAGCAAGCCAAGCTTCATCCACAGCAATTGACAGTGATTGCTGTGGGGCCTCTGACGAATCTGGCTCTGGCACTCGACCGATGCCCGGAGCTGCCGCAGCTGCTCGGCCATCTGGTTATTATGGGGGGTGCCGTGACAGTTCCAGGGAACGTTACGCCTACAGCAGAGGCCAATATTTATTCTGATCCGGAAGGAGCTGCCCGTGTAATCGAGGCAGGCTTCCGCATGACGATGGTAGGTCTGGATGTGACGATGCAGACCCTTCTTCCGCAGCGACTCGTAGAGAAGTGGCGGGCACAGAGGACGGAGCTATCCGGTTTCTTGACGGGTATGACAGATTTCTACATCGATGCCTATCAGAAGTTCAAGCCGGGGATTGCTGGCTGTGCGCTGCATGACCCATTGGCCGTAGGAGTGGCCATTGATCCAAGCTTTGTTCGCACAAGATCTATGCACATTCAGGTGGAGGCTGGGGCTTCAGCGGCTGTAGGAAGAACGAGTGAGACAGAGGGACCAACAGGGGCCACAAGTCGGCAGATTGAAGTGGCTCTTGAAGTGGACGCCGACAGATTTCTGGAGCATTTTTTGCAAAGAGTCATGTATATCCACAGCCCAACGGCTAACTAAATTGTCCTAGCATAACAGAGTGGGAAGGGCCCGATTGCTCAGAGTGGCTTGTCGCTCACGAGTTGGCCCAGATCATGTTCGTACTGACCTAACACGAATACGTTTATTCTGAAATCATGCCTCTGCTTCTTGCGGAGAGCATGATTTTTTTGTTGACACAACCGTACCAACTGTATTATATATGATAGTACAGTTGGTACAGATAACAGAGATAAAGAAAACTTGGGAGCATATGAAACGGGATCATGAACTTGAACCGAAAGGAGGAAGTGTATGTTTGAATTGGATGTCCGCAGCCGGAAGCCCATCTACGAGCAGCTAATGGATAAGATTCGATCCTTGATTGTCAGTCGTGCTCTGGCGCCGGATGAGCAGCTTCCGTCTGTACGCGTCTTGTCCTCACAATTGACGGTGAATCCCAATACGATTCAGAAGGCTTATCGCGAGCTGGAGCGAGAAGGCTATATTTATTCCGTGCCTGGCAGGGGTAGCTTCGTATCCCCGCTGGAGGAGGTACCCCAAGGAGCCAAGCTGGAAGAATTACGGAGGCATATGCTTACTTTGATGGAGGAGGCTATTTTCTTGGGAATGACGAGAGAGGACCTGCTGAAGCTATATGCGGAAGCGTCTCAGCTTCAACACGGAAGGGGGGAGCACGGTGATTGATATTAGTGATGTCACCAAAATCTATGAGAGCGAGAGGGCGGTAGACAGCCTGACCATGCAGGTACAGCAGGGCTCTATCTTCGGATTGCTCGGCTCGAATGGAGCTGGCAAGACGACTTTGCTGAAAATGCTCGCAGGAATCATCCGGCCCGATGAGGGAACGATTACATTGGAAGGCCGTGCGATCTATGAGCAACCAGAGATGAAGCGGCGGGTGATGTTTGTACCGGATAGCCCGTACTTTTTTCCACAATCGAATCTGCGCCAGATGGCGGATTTCTACCGATCGATCTATTCGTCATGGAGTGAGGAGCGGTATAGTCAGCTCAGTAGCATATTCAAGCTGGACCCTCGTCGCAAGCTACATCGTATGTCCAAGGGAATGCGGCGTCAGGCAGCCTTCTGGCTGGCTCTCAGCACTTCCCCGGATCTGCTCATCCTAGATGAGCCAATTGATGGTCTGGACCCGGTAATGCGCAGACATATGAAGAATCTGCTGTTCCAGTATGCTGCCGAGCGTCAAATGACTGTCGTAATCTCTTCCCATAATCTGCGGGAGATTGAGGATATGTGCGACCATGTAGGCATTATGCATAAGGGACGCCTCTTGCTTCATAAGGAAATCGACGATCTACGCGGAGATACCCACAAAATCCAGGTGGCCTTCAAGGAAGGGACTCATCTTGATGCATTAGAGCAGCAGCTAGATATTTTACATAAAGAACAACGTGGCACAGTCCTGCTCTATATCGTTCGTGGCGATCAGGTTCGTATTAAGGATGTGTTCGCTTCCTGTCAGCCTTTGGTTATGGACCTGCTTCCGCTAACCTTGGAGGAAATATTTATCTATGAAATGGGGGACGCCGGGTATGCCATCCAACCGATCCTTCTTTAACCGTGGCATGTTTCGTCAGAATCTTAGACAGCACGGGTGGATCAGCATCTTGTATCTGCTCGCTCTGATTTTCGTACTACCGATCCAACTCGTACTAGCTGTGAATTGGGATGAGAAGTTTAGAAGGGACCCGCTCGACAATCTCTTTGTCGTACAGGATGCCCTGCAAGCCCTCATTTTGGTGGTATTTCCCGTTATAACCGGGGTGTTCATAACCAGATACTTGCAGAGCAAGGCAGCCGCCGATCTCTACCATAGTCTTCCGCTACGTCGGAGCCATATACTGGCCAACCAGCTATTGTGTGGGAGTCTTATTGTACTAGTACCTGTATGGCTGACCACAGGCATTATGACACTGATGACGGGAAATGAGCAATTATCTTACCTTTTTGAAAGCGCTGATGTATGGTACTGGGGAATTACCGCGAGTATGGTGTCGTTGTTCTTGCTTGTCTTTACTGTATTTGTGGGAATGTGTGTAGGACAATCTATATTCCAGACGGTGGTAGTCTATATTCTGCTGCTGCTTCCTGCCATATTGGTGGAGTTGATGGGGTTATATCTGCGTAAATTCATCTTCGGGTACCCAGATAGCAGTCTGCTGGGGATAGCAATCGAAAAGCTGTCTCCATTAGTGACTGTGTTTACTGCGTATCATTTACCATTAACCCGGATCGACCTATTAGTATATATCGGATTATGTGCGGTCTTTGTTGCATTGTCGTTCCTGCTATACCAGAGAAGACATATTGAAAAGGCGTCACAAGCCGTCGTGTTTGCTTATTTTCACCCGGTGTTCAAGGCAGGGGTCATCCTGTGTGCGATGATGCTGGCGGGATATTATTTCAGTGAACAATCACGAGGAAGTCTGCCGTGGACGCTGTTCGGGTACGTGCTTGGTGCGGTGCTCGGATACACAGCTGCCGAGATGATGCTTCGCAAGTCGTGGCAGATCTGGGGACGCAAGATGCTAGTGGAGTCTGCCGTGTATACGGCTGTTATCGGCCTCTTGCTCTATATTCCTGTCTCTCCGTGGACGGGGTATGAGAGCCGGATACCAGCAGCCTCTACGGTGGATGGCGTATTCTTCGGAGAATATTTATATCCATACAACCAAGGTAGCAAGGATAACAAGGACATTCCTTATGTGCAAAATGAGGAGTATGCAGCTGCTGTCCTAAGCCTGCACCGTGAGATCGTTACCTCGCGTCCTGATGAACGTCGGATAACGGGCAGAGAAAGCCGACCTGTAATCATCTCCTATCATTTGAAAAATGGGAAGACGATGCTGAGAACTTATACTGTGCCTGAGCAGCAGTTGAGGGAGCAGCTTAAGACAGTCATGGAGATGCCTGATTATAAGCAGGAGCGGTATCGCTTGCAGCAGCTGGAGGTTCTGCCGGATCGCGTCACCATTGAATCTCCTGACAGCTACAACAAATATACTGTGGTGACTGGTAGGGATAAGATTCATGAGATGATGCAGGTGCTTACTGAGGAATACCACGCGATGGACTATGAAGTGATGATCGATAACGTCCAGCCCCGTGCCAATATTGAATTGCTGTGGCAGGGACAGGGGAAACAAGACGAGGACCAGAATAAGATTACTTTGCAGTGGAAGCCTAGCTTCAGTAAGCTGAGTGCCTGGATGGAGGAGCACGGGGTTGCAAAAGAGATTGCCCTTCAGCCCAAGGATATTCGGGATATTCAGATTCTGAAGTATACGTCAGAAAGCGCAGAAGCTATGTCCCAGCAGTGGTTGCCGCCGTATGAGCTCTTCAAGCAGTCGAATCCGGTATCCTTGATGGAAGCTCGGGACGACGCTATGATGCAATATATTCTGGACCATAGAAGATCTTATGACCCAGCTGATCCGCGAACAGCCTATGTACTCCGAATGCTGGTTCAGAATACGGAGAACTTCTACGTATTGTTCGCAGAAGATGTGACGCCAGAGCTGACTGCATTCCTTGAGCGCTGAGCCATAGCAAGAACAACTGAGGATGATCTCTGATTTATTCAGAGTTCATCCTTTTTTTGCTATGCGCGGATAAAAACCGACAAAAAAATGATACATAACGTATATATGTTATTTTATATAACTCAAAATTAACATTTCTCATTATATAATATTTCTAATGAAGGTTTTTTCAAAAAGCATATATTAATTCGGTTTAACATTCAAAATGTAAATAAATAAAGCGAAATATGGAAGAAAACTAATATTTTTAGCCGTTATAATTATTTTTTTGTAGTAAAAACTGAAAAAGGTAATTGCCCATCCATAGGAATGTGTGTATACTAATTGTATAATTCATGCCACATAATGTTAAATAAACTAACGTAGAACAGCACAAAGTTTCGCAAAACTCATTAGGGGGAATCTCAGTGAAGTTCAAGGGACAGGTATGGATCGTGTTAGCACTGATTACGGCGTTACTCGCAGGTTGTGGAGGGGCTGGTGGTAATGAAGCTGCCCCTGCAGCATCTGAGCCTGCAAGCAGCAGTGGGAGCAAGCAGGTTATCAAGATTGCTACTCAGTCTCCGCTATCGGGCGGAAGCTCGGTGCAGGGAGAGGCCATCAAGCTTGGAGCGCAGATGTCCTTGGAAGACCACAAGGAAGAATTCAGTGCTCTCGGCTATGAGCTGGAGCTAGTGCCGTATGATGATCAAGGAGATCCCAAGAAGGGGGTCGCGAATGCAGAATTGATCGGTGCTGATCAGGCTGTACTTGGGGTAGTCGGCCACCTGAATTCAGGTGTGACGATCCCGTCCTCCGTTATATATGAGAAGTACAATATTGCAATGATATCACCAGCCAGCACGGCAACGGATGTCACCGACCGCAAGCTGAAGGTTGTCAATCGGGTCGTAGCTCGTGATGACTTCCAGGGTCCGGCCGCTGCTGATTATGCTGTGAACACAGTCGGAGCGAAGAATATCTTTGTAGTTCAGGATAAAACGGCTTACGGGCAAGGGCTAGCGGAGGCGTTCCGCGATGCAGTCCAAGGTCTTGGAGCCAACATTTCGGGATATGAAGGGATTACTGTCGGTGAGAAGGACTTTAACGGGGTGCTTAACATCGTAGCTGCCCAGAAGCCAGATTTCATCTTCTTTGGAGGTATGTATGCTGAAGGTGGCCTGCTGGTCAAGCAAGCTCGTGACAAGGGGATCACGGCTCCGTTGATGGGTGGAGATGCGCTGGATTCCTCGGGTATGGTTAATGTTGCAGGTGCGGAGGTCAAGGGTGCGTTATACAGCTCGGTTGCCGGGGATATTACGAATTCAGACAGCGGCAAACAATGGGCTGACAAGTATGAACAGGCGTTCAAAAAGAAATCAGAGGGATATTCCGTATATGCTTATGACTCCATGAGTGTGCTGCTGGAGGCCATCAAGAAGGGCATTGATGAGAATGGAGGCAAGCTCCCTGCTCGTGAGGCAGTCAGCACAGCGGTTCGGGCAACGAAGGAGTTTGAAGGCGTAGCGGGCAAGATCACATTTGATGAAATTGGCGACAATGCCTATGCCAAAGTATTTATATACGAGTTCAAGGATGCGACATACCCGGGTGAAATGATCTCCGAGATTGAGAATAGTAAATAAATCAATCGCATTTGCAGCCAAGGGGTCCGTGCCGATTGGAGGCCGCCATCCCTTGGCTGTTACTGCATCTGTCGAAAGGAGCAGAACTATGTTGGCGAGCATGCTGCAATCTTTGCCACAGGTATTAATCGACGGTCTGGCGCTTGGGGCTATCTATGCTGTCGTCGCCTTGGGCTACACCATGGTGTACGGAATTCTGGAACTAATCAATTTTGCTCACGGCGAAATTTTTATGACAGGCGCATTCGTGGGCACGGCGGTATTATTCATCTTCCAAGCCTTCGGTTGGATGCAGGGAGTACCGTCCTGGCTATTCTACATTCTTATTATTGTTGTAGCGATGCTGATTACCGGAGCGCTCGGGGTCGGGATTGAACGCGTGGCCTACAGGCCCTTGAGGAAAGCGCCCAAGCTGATCTCGTTAATCTCAGCTTTTGGGGTGTCCTTCGTGCTGCAGGATGTGATTCGTTTTATTGCGGAGCTGAAGACAGGGAATTTCGTGGTGAGCACCCCGACGCTTTTCTCGGAACGCTTCAATCTCGAACTGTCCTCCATCTCCAGTGTATTTGCAGATGCGACGATCAAGGCGAATACGGTATTTATTCTGATTGTGGCCGTTCTTCTGATGGCAGGGCTCGACCTGTTCGTGAATCATACCAAGTGGGGAGTGGCCATGCGGGCGGTTGCTCAGGATCGGGAGACGGCTTCGTTGATGTCCATTAACGTGAACAAGGTCATCGTGCTTACCTTCTTCATTGGCTCTGCCCTGGGAGGCTCGACAGGTGTGTTGTTTGCTCAGCAGTATGGCACGATTGATCCTTATATCGGCTTTATTCTGGGGATGAAGGCATTCACGGCAGCGGTGCTCGGCGGTATTGGCAACATCCGGGGAGCGATGTTCGGCGGCCTGGTCATTGGTATGCTGGAGATGTTCGCTTCCTCGAACCTGGGTCTGATGACGAGCGGCAACTTCGGTGCGGAGTACAAGGATGTGTTCGCGTTCATGATCCTCATTGTCGTGCTGATCTTCAAGCCGGAAGGCTTGTTCGGCAGAGCAGTCAAAGAGAAAGTGTAGGTGGACTGTATGGAGCGAATTCAAAGCATGATTCAAAGCGTAATTCAAGCCAGTAGGCCGATTCAGGCGGGGATTCTGATCATCTTTGTCGGGCTGGCAGCCACGGGAGTCTATTTCATGGACAAATCAGTGGCCTCCTTCCTGCTGCTGCTGGCCTCATTGCTCATGCTGTACTATACAACCTTCAGCAACGGGATGAAATGGGCGATTGCTGGCGTGCTGCTGATCTTGATCATTCCGTTTGCCAGCTCAGGCGGACCTGCTTACGAATCCTACATGGAGGTAGCGACGCAGTGCGGAATCTATATTGCCATGGCCTTGGGGCTCAATATTGTCGTCGGGTTCGCCGGGCTGCTGGATATGGGCTTTGTCGCATTCTTTGCGGTTGGAGCGTATACCTACGGCATCTTTGCTACAGGGCAGGCCAATAATTTTATCCGTGGCGATATCTTTCCGCTCGATGGCACAAGCTTCTGGATCTTTATTCTGCTGGGTGGCTTCATGGCGGGGATCTTCGGTATATTGCTGGGGCTGCCTGTGCTGAGGGTGAAAGGGGATTATCTGGCGATTGTGACCCTGGGCTTCGGGGAGATTATCCGCATTATCTTCAATAACATGGAGAAGCCTGTGAATATTACGAACGGGGCGCTGGGGTTGTCCTCCATTCAACCTCCGGTGATGTTCGGATATGTATTTACGTTCCCGCATCAATTTTATTTCATTGTCATAGGGATTCTGGCCGTGGTTATCTTTGCGGTAAGACGTCTTGAACATTCACGTTTGGGTCGCGCCTGGAAGGCTGTCCGTGAGAATGAGATTGCCGCCCAGTCGATGGGTATTCCGCTGATTCGGACGAAGCTTACAGCCTTTGCGATTGGTGCATCTTTCTCCGGCATGATGGGGGTCGTGTTCGCGGCCAAGCAGACGTTCATTGACCCGACGAGCTTCACACTCATTGAATCGACGACGATCCTTGTCATGGTGGTGCTGGGTGGAATGGGGAGTGTCCCTGGCGTCATTCTGGGCGCGGCACTCGTCACCATTCTGAATCTGCAGGTGCTAACGGAGTTCACGGGCTGGCTGAACCAGCTCTCCAACAAGGGGATTGTAGAGATTCCGAATGCATTATCCCCCGCCAAGATGCAACGCTTTATCTTTGGAGCTATTCTGATCCTGGTAGCCATCTATAGGCCGCATGGCTTAATCTCGGCCAAGAACCGCAAGCTGGCTGTGCCTGGCAAGCAGGAATCCAGCGTGCGCCCCGTCACCAACAAGGCGACATTACCTGAATAATCTGGTCAGGAAGGAGGAGAGCAGCATGTCGATACTGACAATTACAAATCTTAAGAAGCAATTCGGCGGCCTGCTGGCAGTGAATGGGGTGAACTTCGAGTTCCCGGATGCAACAATATCGGCTGTGATCGGTCCAAATGGGGCCGGAAAGACGACATTCTTCAATATGATAACGGGCATCTATGTCCCGGATGAGGGAGATATTGTGCTGGATGGGGAATCGATTGTGAATGTGAAGCCTGACCGGATTACGGGCAAGGGCATCGCGCGTACCTTTCAGAATATCCGTCTGTTCGGGTCCATGACGGTGCTCGAAAATGTTCAGGTGGGGATGCACATTCACCTCAGGACGGGCATTGTCGGTACATTGCTGAATCTCGCGCGTGTCCGGCATGAGGAGCAGTATGCGCAAGAGGAGGCTTACCGTCTGCTCGAATATGTAGGTCTGGCTCCGTGGTATAACGATGAGGCTAGCAGTCTATCCTATGGCGCCCAGCGTCGACTGGAGATCGCGCGGGCATTGGCAGCCAGACCGAAGGTGCTGCTGCTGGATGAGCCGGCGGCCGGGATGAACCCGAGAGAGACCGTGGAGCTGACACAGCTTATTCGCCGCATACAAGAGGAGCTAGGCATAGCTATCATTCTGATTGAGCATGACATGAAGCTGGTCATGGAGCTGTCCGAGCATATCCTGGTACTGGATCATGGAGAGAAGATTGCCGAGGGTGGTCCGGCGGATATTCGTTCGCATCCGAAGGTGATTGAGGCCTATCTTGGAAAAAGTGCTGTAGAGGAAGAGGTGACGATATGAGTCTGCTGCAGATGGAGCAGGTGGAGGCTTATTATGGCGGTATACAGGCGCTGAGGGGCATCTCGCTAGTGGTGGAGCAGGGTGAGATTGTGACGCTGATTGGCTCCAACGGAGCAGGGAAGTCTACGACACTCAAGGCCATTTGCGGGCAGGTTCAGACGAAAGGCAAGGTGATGTTCAATGGCAATGATATCACCTCCAAGCCGCCCTATGGCATCGCACTGGAAGGGATTGCCCATGTACCAGAGGGAAGGCGAATCTTTCCCAAGCTGACCGTGAAGGAGAATCTGGAGATGGGGGCCTTCTCCGTAAAGGATAAGAAGCTGATCAAGGAGAGGACTGAGAAGGCTTTTGTCTATTTTCCGCGCTTGAAGGAAAGGTTCAATCAGGCTGGTGGTACGATGAGCGGTGGAGAACAGCAGATGCTCGCGATTGCCCGCGGGCTGATGATGGGTCCCAAGATATTGCTGCTCGATGAGCCTTCTATGGGGCTTGCCCCTGTGCTTGTGGACCAGATATTCGAAATCATACAGGAGCTGAACGCTGAGGGAATGACGATCCTGCTGGTTGAGCAAAATGCTTATCATGCTCTACAAATTGCACATCGTGGATACGTCATTCAGACGGGAGAAATTATATTGCAGGATGATGCTTCCCGCTTGCTGTCCAATCATCAGGTGAAGGAAGCGTATCTAGCATGAAGATTAGCGTATATGGAATTGAATAGAGGCATCTTGGTCGTCATCAGATCCCCTTTTTACCGTCATGCGTTATCGTAAGACGGAAGGAAAGGGGTTTTTGCTTACAGAGTCTGGTGAGAAAATAGCATGATGATTCTGGACTTCGAGCGATGTGCTGGTGCAGATTGACGATTGTCGAACAAGGAAATATAATATAATTAATGTAAAAATTTGGTGTAATCTCTCGCCAAATTCCGATTGGAGGTGTGATTCGTATGGCTGAGACAGCCACGATTCGTGACGAACTCAGGCAGCATTTGATAAGGCAGAACTATACGTTGGAGCAGTTCGCCGAGATCAGCGGGATTAATCGGGGGACGCTTAGCTCCATCCTGAGTCTACATTCACCGCGTCCCATATCTGTCGGTCAACTGGATCGGATCACGGAGGGTATGGGACGCGTGGAGGGGGACTTGTATGACGTCTATGTAGAGGAATGTATGGTAGAGTTCGCGCCGCATTGGCGGAGGATTCGCCCTTTTCTTCTACGCTGCGCAGAGATTGGCAAGACAGCCTGTATTCACAGGGTGCTGAATCAGCTGACAGATGATTTGTCCTACATTCCGGGAATTTTCGATACGGCAGAGCAGATGTATCATGGGCAGCTATATAGCGCGTCAGCAGTCCTCTATGAATGCATTACTGAGAGTGAGCGATATGCTCACTCGGAGAGGCTGGCCACTAGTCATTATCGTCTATTCGTCATCGCCTGCAAGCTTCAGGGCAATGCAGCGGATGAGACGATTCGCTTCATGCCTTATCGGACCAAGCTGCCAGAGAGCTATGCTGTAGATGGCTTACTGTTATTATGCCAGCAATTTGCTATGACGGATCGCTGGACCGACGTCTATGCTATAGCAAGCGAACTGGAGCAGTTAGCAGGGACCATGCTGCACAATCCCCGTGAACGAATAGAATTTGGACAAACATTATTGCAGGAGAAAGAGCTTCAGCCGTTGATTGTCTATTATGGGCAAAGTCTGTTCTACCGTGGAATTGCAGCGGAGCAGCAAGGTAGACTGGATGAGGCGCGAAGCTGTATTCAGGCTTATCAGGAGCTTAGCGGGCTTGGAGAGCTGGATGAGTGTGGATTTCAGGAAGCGCAACAGCTTGTTCGACAGGCGCAGAAGCATCTGTACATGCTGGAGCTACGTAGCGGGAATGTGGTGTTAATTCCGGAATATGCCGAGTTCCTGGCAGGAGGACAGCCAGCGGAGCTTATGGAAGGGCTGCTGTTGCTGGTGCAGACGGCCATCGCCCATCGGATATGTATCGATAAGCAGTTAGCGCTGCTGTTGGTCGATATGGAGTTCGGCAGCCATTCTGGAGAAGGACAGGGACGTGGTAATCTGGAAAAAGCTCAATATGCCCGCTTCTGCTACTATTACGGCATCTATTTGCTGAGCAATAGGCGCTACACCCTTGGCTTGAACTATAATCTACTCAGTCTCCGGCGTTCGCTTGAGCTGAATCAGACGGAGCAATTAGTGCTATGCATGGCCTTATTCGAAGAATATCGCAGCGAAGCAACAGAAGCACAGCGAGAGCAGTTCGAATTGCTTTGCAAAAATGTGTTACGGCAGACAGAGCGGACAATCCCGGCCGCTTTAGAAGCATTGACTTGAACCCTGCACGCTTTTTAGCGTGTTTTTTAGTGGTGCTGTACCAATAATCTGTTGCTGCAGAAAAAGCATTCAATGGAAATAAGAAGATGTCCTCGGCAAGGAGCCTGCTACTTAAAAGATATGTGATGAACATAGCGAAGAAGTCATTAAGGGAACAGGCAAAAGGACAGCTCACAAAGTCTGTCCTTTACCTGTTCTTATTTAATTGCTAATCAATTCCACATTAGCCTCAAATGAACTCCAAATCATCCTCAATGAACTCAAAATCATCCTCAATGAAACCGAAGGAGCAGTGGGATTAGCTATCTCAAGTGTTCCTCAATGCTTTGCTTAGAGATAGCCCGCTCCTGCACGAAGCTGCGATCTATCGAATGGAAGTGGCCTGCTCAGTCGGTGACGGTACCACCAAGGCATCCTCAACGGACATATAGTCATATCCCAGATCCCGGGCTACAGCCTGATAGGTGATGGAGCCGTTCAATGCATTGGTCCCGCTGCGGATGGCTGCACTACTGCGAATGGCTTGCTCGGCCCCCAGATCGGCAATGCGGAGGGCGAAGGGCATTGTGGCATTGGTCAATGCCAGTGTGGAGGTCTGGGGAACAGCGCCTGGCATATTCGCGACAGCATAATGTAGAACGCCATGCTTCACATACGTAGGGGCGTCATGAGTAGTGATATGGTCGATTGTCTCTACGATTCCACCTTGATCAATGGCTACGTCTACGATGACGGAGCCAGGCTTCATCGTCTTCACCATCTCCTCGGTTACCAGCTTCGGTGCTTTGGCTCCTGGGATAAGTACCGCTCCAATCAACAGATCAGCCTCGGCCACAGCAGCGGCGATATTGGAGGGGGTAGATGCTAGTGTGCGAATGTGTGTGCCGAAGATATCATCCAGTTGACGTAGACGAGGCAGGCTCAGATCCAGTAGCGTAACATCTGCGCCGAGACCAATGGCCATCTTGGCAGCATGTGTACCCACGACTCCGCCGCCAATAATTGCTACCCTTCCTCTGGATACGCCTGGAACGCCGGATAATAGAATGCCTTTGCCGCCTTTGGGCTTCTCCAGCAGTTGTGCTCCGATTTGCACGGACATGCGTCCAGCCACCTCACTCATGGGGGTCAGCAGCGGTAGACTGTCATTCACCTCTATAGTCTCATAGGCGATAGCTGTCACTTTGTGATCGGTAAGGGCTTTGGCCAGAGCTGGCTCGGCTGCCAGGTGCAAATAGGTGAATAGAATGAGTCCTGGGCGAAAATATTCATATTCGCTTGAAAGAGGCTCCTTCACCTTCATGATCATCTCAGCACGTGACCATACCTCGGCTCCGTCATGAATGAGAGAGGCTCCTATTGCTTCATATTCAGGATCAGAGAAGCCACTGCCCACGCCAGCCGCACACTCGATCAGTACGGTATGTCCATGCTGCACCAGCTGTGCGGCCCCCGCTGGAGTGAGGGCTACACGATTTTCATTGTTTTTGATTTCTTTGGGAACGCCAATAATCATAATTCAATCACCTCATTCATAGAATGGCATGCAGGTTGTACAATTCCTTTCAGCCCGTTGGCGTCTTCGTGCATAGCTTGTTCTGATCCGTTTTTCATAGTAGGTGTTAGTTTTACTGTCAGTTTACTCGCCTCCTCTGTCGTTGGCACTATACATTCTGTCAATGGATTTACAATGTAGGCGTTACTTTTTGTTGAATTATCAAGTAGGATGCCGTAAAATCCTCTTGTAATGTGAACTAATATCACATGAGGAGGGCGTTATGAACGGAAAAGATACATTTACTATCGCAGATCTGCTGAAGAGACCAGTGTTCCAACGAGCCATTGTGGTCGCAGGAATCCAGGGCGTGCAGCGCACCGTTGGTTGGGTGCATGTATTGGAGATTACCCATGTATCACCGTTCGTAAGCCGACATGACCTCATATTATCCACGGGCCTCTGGATGAAGCGGGATGAAAAGGAACGAATCGAGTACATGGAGCAATTGATTCGTCAAGGAGCAGCGGGCTTATGCGTGGAGTTCGGCACGACTATTGACGCCGTTCCCGAAGAAATTCTGACTCTTGCCAATGCACATCAGCTACCGATTATCGTATTTGAGCAGCCTGTAAGATTTGTTGAGATCACTCAGGATATTCATTCCCTGCTTATTAACCGTCACCACCTGCTGCTGCAGGATCTGGAGAGCTTCTCGCGAAAGCTGCAGACGGAGACCTTGCGTAGCTCCGATATGACCGCAATCCTTCGTCTGCTTCAGGATTATGTGTCACGGCAGGTCGTCTATATGTCCGCTATCGATGCGAACCGATTCGTTCCTTCTATTGAAGCAGGGCTTGCCGAACGTCTGGAGCAACTCTATTCACAAGAGGTAGAGGGAGCCTTGGGTTCGGATCGGGAGACACATTCCGTATTCAGGCTTAACGAGCATACATCGATTCTGTTCTCACCTGTTGTCTGCTTCGGTCAAGTATTCTCGGCTGTCGGCATCTTCATTCAAGCCAATGAGACTCTGAAGGAGTCGATGTCACTGCTTCTGGACCATACGTCCAGGGCGGCTGCCACATTGGTGCTGAGAACACAGTTCTTGGAGGAGCGAACCCTTCGTAACCAGAATGAGCTGATTCAGGATCTGCTGCACAGGAGAATTGCGAATGAGGAGCAGGCACAGAGTCGAATGGGATTGCGCTTGCTGACCAAGGGGCAGTATTGGTTCACGGGTGGCATGATAGAGGTAGAGCATCAGCGCAAGGACACGAGCCAGGTACGTCGGGAGGCCGTGCATCAGGATCTCCTGGTACTGTTGCGTTCCTTGCTCAAGAAGCTGAACCTGCACGGACAGATCATGGCCAAGGGAAATCAGGTCTACTTGCTGTGCACAAGAGAGGCACTCACCTCCAAATCGATTGTGCATATTCGCGAAGTGTTGTCTCAGCTTGTTCAGGGCATGCGCAATTATGCAGAGAAGCAGCTGGAAGGGATTCGGGTCCATGCAGGCTTTGGCCGTAGCAGATCTCGCGTACTGGAGGCGAATCAGAGCTTCGAGGAAGCTTATCAGGTGATCGAGATAGCCCGAAGCGTTCAGGGAATGCGGAATGTATTGTTCTATGAACAGCTTGGCATCTACCAGCTCCTGAAGGCACTTCCGCGCACCCCTTTTCTGACAATGTTCGTAGAGGATCACCTCGGCGAGCTGATCGCTTACGACCTGGAGCACCATATGCAGCTTATGGATACGCTCGAGATGTACCTCACATGCTCTGGCTCCAAGCAGGATACCGCTGATCGGTTGTTCATTCATCGACAGACGCTCTACAATCGCTTGTCCAAGATCCAGGAAATTCTCGGTGATGATTACATGGAAGCGGATAAAAGGCGCTGTCTGGAGATGGCGCTGCTCGCCCATCGAATGCACCAAGGCGAAAGCTGAGTCGGACTAACCAGGACCTAGGACCCTTTCGTATGTAAGTCTTTACTCTCTTTAAGGCTGATTTACAAATGCAGCTAACATTGAGATAATAGGAGGGAAATTATTACTGGCATTGTAAAATGTTCATTAGGGAGGAGAAATCGCATTGAAGATTAAAAAGTGGCTTGCAGCCCCGCTGGTGCTGTTGCTGATCGTCTTGACGGGATGTCAGGCGGTAGGTGGTCTGGATGTGAACAAGGCTCTGTTAGGGAGCATTGATGTAAAGAGCTCGGAGTCCCGCTCGACAATCTCGTTGCACTTGGAGCCAGCGGCGGGAATCACTGCAGGGGACAAGGAAATCATTGATCTTATTAATTCCATTAGTCTTTCCTTCGATGAAGTGAAGGCTCAATCCCAAGAGGTGGTTTCTGCCAAAGGGGTGCTGAATATTCAAGATATCCGCCTTCCATTCGAGATGGCTGTGGACACGCAAGGTGCGACTGTGTTGGTTGAAGGGGCGAAGAAGCCTTTATACATACCGATGACACAGAACCCTATGCTGGCTGAGTTGGGAGTGGATCCGAAGGAATTCCAGAAGGAGATCATTGAGCTGGTGAAGGATGCGACTGGTCTGTTCGTTGAGCATGCCCCGAACCCATCCAAGATCACTGTTCAATCCGTCAACGAAGATGTGTACGGTGAGAAGCTGCAACTGACCAAGCTGCAGGCCGAGATCAGTGCCGAGGAGGCTGTCAAGCTCGTTAAGCCGATGCTGGAAAGCTTGTCCAAGGACGAAACAGGGCTGAAGGAGCTCATTGGTCAGGTGCTCGAGATTGCAACTGGTGTAACCGCATCAATGGGTGAAGAGGTTACTGAAGGTCCACTGTTGCAATACCGTACAAACAAGCAAGCGGGGATCGATGCGGCATACGCTGAGGTGAAGAAAGTTCTGGATGAACTGATTCAAAAATATGATGCAGGTGTAACCCTCATGTACGCTCAATCACCTGAGCTCAAGACGATACTGGGCCCGAATACCAAGCTGAGCACAGAGCTGTACTTCGACAACAACCTGAACATCCGCAAGGATCGTACGGTGCTGAGCCTGGCTCTGCCTGCTAATGCGGGGATCCCGTTCTCGTCTGCAAGCTTGGTTAGCGAGAATGAAATCTGGAATGTGAATGGTGCAGTAACTGCAACCAAAATTGATACATCTGCTGGTGTAATTTCCCTGGAGGACAGCTCGTCGGCAACTCCAGGCAGCATGCTTCGCAATTTTGACAGCAATTCCTACATTTATTCTTTGCTGAAGGATAAGATGCAGATCACCCAGAAGTATGGCTACTACTACCCTGAAGAGGAGTATGGAGTCATTAACCGCAATGGCACGAACCTCGTATCCGTTCGGGACCTGGCTTATACTTTCGATGCTGATCTGAAATGGGATGCAGATGCCAAGGCAGTACTGCTGACTGATGATATTACTGGATCGGTAATTAGCTTGAAGAATGGAGCCAAGGAGATTGTCGTCGACGGTCAGACCATTGCTCTGCCAACACCAATCTACACCGATAAGAATGGGGACATGTACATTCCGATTCGTCAAGGAGCACAGGCATTGGGAGCTACCCTGGAGATCGATGAGGATGGCTTGATGATTCTGGAGCGTAAATAATCGTAATGTACTACAGTATAGCTGTACTATAGTATAATAGAGGGCGGCTCGGACAGAGAACTTCTGTCAGGGCTGCCCTTTTTCGTAGAATACACTGACTTTTGAGAGAGGAGGGATTGTTATGGTCATGTACCCGCCTTGGTCCTATTCCCAGTCCAGAGCGAATATGTTCAATGAGTGCCTCCGCAAATATTATTATCATTATTATGGCTCGCACAATGGTTGGAATCCGGAGCAATCCACCCCGGAGCAGGTAATTTTATACCGTCTTAAGCAGCTTAGCAACCTGTATCTGTGGTTCGGGGATCTCGCGCATCGAATGTGCCAGTCCGCTGTGCAGGCACTTGATCAGGGCAAGCCCGTGCCTCGAACGGCTTTTCTACAGCAGGCGATGAAGGATATGCTGAATCAGGGCTATCAGGAGTCGAAGGATATGGAGGCATGGCTACAGCAGCCCAAGCGCAGATTGATGCTTGCCGAGATGTATTATCAGGAAGAGGACAAGCTTCGTGAACGGATCATGATTATTAAGGAGCGCCTTGGAGCTGTCATTCAGCATCTGTACACCTCTGAGACCTGGTCTGAGCTGCAGCGTAGTGGAAGCCAGATTGTAGAGGTGGAGAAGTGGGATACCATGCTGCTGCATGAGACCAAGACCTTTGTTAAGATGGATCTTCTGTATCGACGGAGTGACGGCCGCATGGTTATCGTCGACTGGAAGACCGGCAAGAAGGAGGATTTCACGGATCAGCTCTATCTGTATGCTTCTTATGTAAGAGATACGTATAATCTTGCACTGCAGGACATAGAGCTCCGTGTTGAATATCTGGCGACAGGTGAGCAGGAGACTTATCAGGCGACCAGTGAAGATATTCAGCGAGTAGAACTACAAGTGGGAAGAGACCTTGATGAGATGAAGTCTTGTCTGGAGGATGAATACTACAATCGCCCCAAGCCCATGTCCTATTTTACGCCGATGCCCTCAAGGCGAGCATGTGGGGGGTGCAATTTTCGGGAAGTCTGTGAATATCGCGTCTAATAACAAGCTCAAAGACCCATATGACGAAAATATCTCTGTCCTCATAGGTCTTTAGACTCTCGTACTCAAGGCCCCTGCTATTATATGGTAGTGATATATGTCACGCTAGCTTTATGGACGAAATGGTAAAATTATTCAATGACGATTCAAGGGGGCATCATGAAATTATCTTTGGGCGCTAAAATGGTATTAAGCTTCATCATTATTTCTGTAATCACCTATGGTACCAGTTCAGTCTTCATCTTTGTTCTCAAAGATTGGATTGCTCCATCAATGGCAGAGTGGGTCTATATTTCAATCGTTCTGCTGTTGGGTGTAATGTGGAGCGGTATTCTGGGCTGGCTCATCTCGAAGCTCCTCACCAAGCCGATCGTTGTATTGGCAAGAGTAGCAGAGGAAGTCTCCTCAGGCAAGCTGGCGGTGGATATCCCTGAACGACGGGGACAGGACGAGATTAAGGTGTTGTACGATTCGTTCCGCCATATGGTTCATAATCTTAAGGACTTGTTCGAGGAAATCTCACATAGCAGCAATACGACCTCTCATAATGCAGAGACATTGAGCGCAGCGATCGCTGAAGCTACCGCACAGATTGAATCCATGTCTGATCAGGTAGATGTCATTGTAGAGGGAGTAGAAGAACAGAAGAAGGCTTCCACCCAATCCATCGAGACTGCTGATCGCATGCTGGGTGACTTCCGGATGATGCATACCAAGTCTGAGCAGATGCTATCGATGTCAGCACAGATGGAGGGCTCGGTCGAGGCTACCCGTGCTGTCTTCTCGTCGTTACTTGCAGGTATGAACGAACTTATGAAATCGCATTCTCAATCCAGGGATGTCGTATCCCGACTGGAGCAGGAAGCTTCCAAGATTGAAGAGATCACGGCGAGCGTCAAGGAAATTGCCGAGCAGACCAATCTACTGGCGCTTAATGCGTCTATCGAGGCAGCACGTGCAGGTGAGGAAGGGCGAGGCTTCGCTGTGGTGGCCGAGCATATTCGTGGACTGGCTTCCCAGAGCTCCGCATCGGTAGAGCAGATTAACGAGATGATTAGCCGTATACAAGGGCAGATTCATGAGACAGTCACGCTCATTCATCATCAGAATACCTTGGTGACGGAGGAATCCAAGCGCAGCCACTCTGTAGAGGAGACCTTGAAGGGACTCATAGCCATGATTGCAGAGTTCATTGATGCTACGCGGGTAATGGAGACCTCCGTAGCACAGCAAGCGACTCGCGTCGAGCAGACCTACGAGTATATGAATCGTATCCAGGAAATGTCGACAGCCTTCCATGATGGAGCGCAGCGCATCTATGAGGCTGCGAATGAGGAGACAGCTATTATGGAAGAAATATCGTCCTCCTCCGAGGAACTTAAGGCCTTGACCAACAAGCTGCTCATGAAGACACAGGTTATACAGGCCTAGTAACGATGGGATATGAGGGATTCTTGCTTACTCTTGCTTGCCTAATGCTGGCTAATAGATAGAGGGTAACTTGATGAGGTTCGTGCAGCCTTACTGACGAAGAAAGAGGGATTCGCCACAGCAATAGCTGTAGTGAATCCCTCTTTAGGTTATCCTTGTGCATAGGATGTGGATACGACTAGTCCTTCAGAGCGAAGAACTCACAGTTGTCACGTGAATGGTAATCGACCTCGCTGACACTTCGCTGAACGACGATCGTCTGATCATCAAAGCGAATGACGACCCCACCGCTACCAACGAGTTGATCTGCTTCGAAGATACGGACTGGAATTTGCAAGTCCAGCACTTCCTGAAAATCCGCATCGGTATTTAGTCTGCGGTTAATGGGCATATGATATCTCCTTATATGAACGGGATGCGGTGTTCAGAATGCATGATAAAGTATGTTATCCTAATCATAATATAACAAATAGGAATAAAAAGCTGTAGTGTGAGCCGAAGAAGCTGCCTGGACTCATTTATGTTATAATTTGGCTTAACCAAAACAAAAAGAAATAGACCGCCCGCCCAATGGTCAAGCCCCCATTTAATAGACATTGAAAAAAGACCCTAAGCTATAAACTGCTTCCGGAACTCTACCGGAGGCAGTTTATTTAGTTTTCGTTGTGGTCGATGTTGGTTGTAAAAATGGATATACGCTTCAATTCGTCTTTGTGCCTCGTCCATATTTCGGATATCATAAGGATAGAGCCCTTCCGTTTTGAGATGCGAGAAGAAGCTCTCCATCGAGGCATTGTCATAACAATTTCCTCGGCGAGACATGCTGATTTGGGCGCCAACCTTTGGCAGCATGTCGTGGTAGGCATAGGACGTGTACTGGAATCCCTGATCGCTGTGAA